>Ga0070697_100000038_pt1 | contig 95630 bp, 83 predicted proteins | sample KBSK1501metaG_FD_65475 | JGI IMG/M metagenome (GOLD analysis project Ga0070697, IMG submission 65475) | Corn, switchgrass and miscanthus rhizosphere microbial communities from Kellogg Biological Station, Michigan, USA - KBS K1-50-1 metaG | ecosystem: Host-associated > Plants > Roots >...
CTCGTCACTCGGCTCGAAGAGGAGCCACACGTGAATCCGAACACTCAAACCAAGGAGTTCTCGCTCCGAGATCCGGACGGATATTACGTTACGATCAGTGCGCTCTCTGCGGCCTGACAAGGCGCTGCAGCTGCCGAGCGCTGGCCGGGGCTTCATGGGGCAGCGCCCTCGACCTCGCTCCCCTCGCAGGGCGGCTCTTGCCGTCTGATCGCCCATTCCAATAGGGAACGTATCGCGGAGTTTCGATTATTCTGATCGTGTCACGGGCAACTCAGAAGTTATGTTTGAGGGCGAGCAACCTGGCTGTAGGCGTTTTATGAGATAGGTTCTAAGCTAACCTGCGGCACACTTATTTGTTTCGCTGCAGCTCCCGATACGCCTCGCTTTTCGAGATTCCCATCTCCTTCGCTACTTTCTTGAGTGCAGCCTTTTCGTCAATCTTCTCCTCCGACATGATCTGATCCGTGCGCTGACGAACGTTTGCTCGCGAAAGCACAGCTTGGCGTGTCTCCTCGGCTCTGCCAATCAGCAGCGTGATCTCACCCTTGATCTCCGCGCGCGAGCTAAGCGTTTCCAGTACTTCGCTGACACGCCCACGCAGGAACTCTTCATGAATCTTCGTCACCTCGCGTGCGACGACTATGTGCCGCTCCGGCCCCAGCAGTTCCACCACATCCTCCAGCGCTTCTTTGATCCGGTGAGGAGCTTCGTAAAAAACCTGGGTCCGCGGCGAGTCTTTAATGCTCTCCAGCACCTGCCGCCGTTGGCCGCGCTTGGCGGGCAAGAATCCGCTGAAGCGAAAGGAATCGGTGGGCAGTCCGCTGGCGATCAGGGCGGACAAGAACGCAGAGGCGCCGGGAATTGGCACCACCGGGACATGATGACGAATGGCCAGCGAGATCAGGCGGAATCCGGGATCGGAGATGCCGGGCATACCGGCGTCGGTGACCAGTGCGACCCGCGCTCCACGCTCCAGGTCGATCACCAACTCCGCGGACCGAGTGATCTCATTGTGCTCGTGATAGCTCACAGTGCGTGTGGTGATTCCGTAATGATTGAGCAGCTTTTGTGTTTGCCGAGTATCTTCGCAGGCGATCACATCCGCCTCTTTCAGAATACGTAACGCGCGGAGGGAGATGTCTTCCAGATTGCCGATGGGCGTGGCGACTATGTAGAGGCCGGGTTCGAGTGTGGCATTCGTTTTCGCGAGACTCGTCCCCGCGCGAGTCGTTTCTGCGCGCGTCCCGGCGCGGGCAGGGACGCCGCTGCCCCCATCCTTGTGGCTGGCCTGCATGCACGCGAGTCTAACACCGGACGTTACATCCGTACCCGCGCGGCAAATTGACGGCACCCACCCTTAACCCTAGAATCGAAATAGAGTACGAAGCTGCGGGGTTTCGGGAATTCGATGCCACTTTACGAGTACGAATGCAAGAAATGCCATCATCGCTTTGAACGTATTCAGAAGTTCTCCGACCCTCATGTCAAGAAGTGTCCTGACTGTGGCGGTGCGGTGGAGCAGGTGATTTCCGCGCCGGCAGTGCAGTTCAAGGGATCGGGTTGGTATGTGACCGACTACGGCAAGAACACCTCGCACGCTCCGACTTCCAAGAACGGCGAGCCGGGTTCGAAGAAAGAGGACGCCAAGTCCGAAGATAGAAAAGCGGAGAAGAAAGAATCCGAGTCCAAGGCCGAGTCCAAGAGCGAGTCGAAAACCGAATCCAAGACCGAGTCCAAGAAGAAAACAGAGAAGAAATAGTTCTCGCGCCCTGCGGTTCGCTGCTGTCATCTCCACTTCATGTCGTATCCCAGCTGATACATGATCTGATTCTCGAACTCGTATTCCAGAATTGCGTGGAAGTTCGTGGCGTCGGACTCCCAGGAAGCGGCATACCTGACTTCTGCCGGCTTGTACCAGGAGTAAGCCACCGAGTAACGAACATTGCACGGATGCGGGCAGGCGATCAGGCCGGTTGGGTCGGAGCGGACGACGCCCGTAGCCGCGAGCAGGACGCTGGCACCGACATCTTGGTGTGGAGCTACTCGGAGCTGGCGCGGCATCACGCTGAACGCGCGAGCATTTCCAGGACGAATGTCGGGCGGAACGTTGTGAAGCGAACGCTGCAGAGCATTGAGATCGACCTGCTGCGCCACACTCGCCTGTGCGTCGCTCCAGATAACCCACAACTGTTCGACGGAGTGGTGGGTCTGGTTAACGAATCCGACAGGACAGGGTGCGCCTCCACCGCAGCCCACGAAGACAAAGAGAGCGCCCAGCGCCAGAGCGCGCAGTGTTCGGCGCAGAGTTCCGCGAAAAGTTCGGCCCATAGCCCTCCTCGGCTCTACCTGGAAACATCGGCAGATGCGGAATCGGCTCGAACTGACTTAGGTCACGGGCGCAGCATGGATCGCGATGAGTCGTTTTCTGCACGCGGGCATCTAAACAGTTCGGTTAGTCGTTATAACGAGGATTTCACAATGATCACCATTCGGCGTAGTGAAGAACGCGGAGGCAGCGACTTCGGCTGGCTCAATACGCATCACACGTTCTCTTTCGATCAGTATTACGATCCGAAGTTCATGGGGTTCCGCTCTTTGCGTGTGATTAACGAAGATTGGGTCGGTCCCGGCCAGGGTTTTCCCATGCATCCGCACCGCGACATGGAAATCATCACCTACGTTCTGCAGGGCGCGGTGGAGCACAAGGACAGCATGGGCAACGGCTCAATCATCCGCCCCGGCGATGGTCAGCGGATGAGCGCTGGCACCGGCGTGCGTCACAGTGAGGCCAATCCTTCGCAGAAAGATCCGGTGCATCTTCTGCAAATTTGGATTCAGCCCAAGTACCGCGGCATTGAGCCCAGCTATGAGCAGAAACCTTTTGCCGCCGAAGAGAAGCAAGGCAGATTGCGGCAAATCGCCGGTCCAGACGGGAAGGACGGCTCTGTAACCATTCATCAGGACGCGCGCCTATATGTTTCGCTGCTCTCTCCCGATCAGCAAGTGACGCACCAGCTCGCTCCGGGACGTTACGCCTGGGTGCAAGTCGCAAAGGGCGCAGTCGAACTCAATGGCAAGCCGCTAAAGCAGGGCGATGGCGCGGCGGTAAGCGATGAGCCGAAGTTGACCATCAAGGCTTCAGAAGACAGCGAGGTTCTGCTGTTTGATCTGGCGTAAGAGCGAAAAGAAATTAGCCACGGATTTTCGCGGATCAACGCGGATCTGAATTGCCATAGGTCTAGTCCGTGTTGATCCGTGGCGTATTTGTTTTACTTCCTGACCTCTACCGGCTGCTTCTCTCCCACCCGGTGGCTGACCTTGAAAATCATCTTACGTTCTGCCTTATTGGCGTCAACCACCACATGGTCGCCATGCAGGACCTCGCCGTCCAGAATCTTAAGCGCCAGTGAATCCTGTACCAGCTTCTGAATCGCGCGTTTCAGCGGCCGTGCGCCGAAGTTCGGATCGAATCCTTCGGTGAACAGCAGGTCTTTGGCGGCGTCGGTCAACTCGATCGAGATTTTGCGTTCGGCCAGCAGCCGCCGCAAATCTTCCAGGCGCAACTCGATAATCTTGACCAGCTGCTCTTTGCCCAGCGGGCTGAACACGATGATGTCATCCACCCGGTTCAGGAACTCGGGCCGGAAGTGCCCGTGCAGCGCCTCCATCACCAGCTCCGTGGCACGCGCAAAGTCTTCCGCGGTGCGCATCGTCTGCGCTTGCAGATACGTGGAGCCTATATTCGAAGTCATGATGATGATGGTGTTGCGGAAATCGACCGTCCGCCCCTGGCCATCGGTGAGACGTCCGTCATCCATAATCTGCAGCAGGATGTTGAACACATCCTGGTGAGCCTTTTCGATTTCGTCGAACAGCACCACAGAATACGGTCGGCGCCGAACTTGTTCGGTGAGCTGGCCTCCCTCTTCGTAGCCAACGTATCCCGGAGGAGCGCCGATCAGCCGCGATACCGCGTGCCGCTCCATGTACTCGGACATGTCAATGCGGATCAGGGCATGCTCGTCGTCAAAGAGGAACTCAGCCAATGCGCGGGCGAGTTCAGTTTTTCCGACACCAGTAGGGCCAAGAAAAATGAAGGAACCGATGGGGCGCTTGGGATCGCCCAATCCTGCGCGCGAACGGCGAATTGCATTCGCGACGCGCTCCAGCGCCGTATCTTGACCGACCACCCGCTGGCGCAGGCGCTCTTCCATGGTGAGCAGCTTCTTGACCTCGCCTTCGAGCATCTTTGAAACCGGAATACCGGTCCACTTGGCGACGATGTGGGCGACGTCTTCTTCGTCCACTTCTTCCTTCAACATGCGCTGCTGGCCCTGCGCTTCCATCTGGGCTGTGAGTCGCTTTATTTCTTCTTCGGTCTGGCGGATCAGGCTGTAGCGGATCTCAGCCACGCGCTGCAAGTTGCCCTTGCGCTCCTCCGTCTGTTCTTCGGTCTTGAGGTGATCGAGCTTTTCCTTCAGCCCGCGGATGCGGGTGATCAGCTCCTTTTCCAGTTTCCACCGGGCTTTCAGCGCATTGGCGCGCTCGCGGATTTCGGCTAACTCTTTGTCGATCGCCTTCAGTCGCTCCTTGGAGTTCGGATCGTCTTCTTTCTTGAGCGCCTGCTTTTCGATTTCAAGCTGTGTGGCCCGACGTTCCAGTTGGTCGATCTCGGTCGGCATGGAGTCGATTTGAATTCTCAACGAAGCGGCCGCCTCGTCGATGAGGTCGATAGCTTTGTCGGGCAGAAAACGGTCGGTAATGTAACGATGCGAAAGCGTCGCTGCCGCCACAATGGCGGAATCTTTGATTCGCACGCCGTGGTGAACTTCATATTTCTCTTTCAGACCGCGCAGAATCGCAATGGTGTCTTCGACCGTGGGTTCGCCCACGTACACGGGTTGGAAACGGCGTTCCAGGGCGGCATCTTTCTCAATGTGCTTGCGGTACTCATCCAGCGTAGTGGCGCCGATGGCGCGCAACTCGCCGCGAGCCAGCGCCGGCTTGAGCATGTTGGAGGCGTCAATAGCTCCTTCCGCCGCTCCGGCGCCTACTAACGTGTGCAACTCGTCGATAAACAGAACGATCCGTCCCTGTGAGTCTTCGATCTCTTTGAGTACAGCCTTGAGCCGGTCTTCAAACTCGCCCCGATATTTCGCGCCCGCCAGCATAGAGCCAAGATCGAGCGCGACCACGCGCTTGTTTTTCAGGATTTCAGGGACATCGCCGGAAACAATGCGCTGTGCCAGGCCTTCCACGATGGCGGTCTTCCCGACACCTGGTTCGCCGATCAGCACGGGATTGTTCTTGGTACGGCGTGACAATACCTGGACTACGCGGCGGATTTCCTCATCGCGTCCGATGACCGGATCGAGTTTGCCACGGCGGGCCAACTCGGTGAGGTCTTTCGCATAGCGTTCCAGCGCCTGGTATTTGCCCTCCGGATTCTGGTCGGTGACGCGCTGGGAACCACGAATCGCGGTCAGAGCTTTAAGGATGGCGTCATAGGTCGCTGCATGGCGCGCGAGAATCTGCGCAGCCGGATCCTGTTTCTGTTGCGTAATGGCAAGCAGCAGGTGTTCGGTAGAGACGTATTCGTCCTTGAAGTTGTCAGCTTCTTTGAAGGCGCGATCTAGAACCTTGTTCAGGACATTGGAAATATTCGCCTGCGCCGCACCCCCCGACACCTTGGGCAGCTTTTCGATTTCGCGGTACACCTCGTCCAGCACGGATTGCGGCCCCATTCCGATCTTCTCCAGAATTGGCGGCACAATGCCTTCGCGGTCCTCGAGCAAGGCAGCCAACAGATGGACCGGCATCAGTTCGGGATTACCGTGGTCCGACGCCAGATTGCCGGCGCGCTGTACTGCCTCCTGGGCTTTGACAGTGAATTTGTCCCAACGAATTGCCATAGGGTTCTCCTGAATTCAACTCTTATGATGGCACTTTCCGGCCAACGGCAACTAGCAACTAGCAATTAGCACTTAGCCATTCAACGCTTTTTCCAGCAACCGGCAACATGCTACGGAAGTCATAAGAGGCGCTGACTTACCGAATCGACGATCTCGGTCTTTCCACTAAACAAAAAGGGAGGCGCTTTACCCTTCCGCCTCCCGCTCAAAATTGCTCCCTCGCTTGGACAACCTGCGCGGTTGCCCCTAGGGTGACTTACGCTGCGCGACCGGCACTCTTGGCTTCCTTGCCTTCCAGAGTCTTGTCACTTCCGACGTTCACTTTGATCTGCTTCGGCTTAGCTTCCGCCTTCTTGGCCAGCCTGATCTTGAGCACGCCTTTGTCGTAGTCGGCGGTCACCTGCTCGGCATCGATCGTATTCGGCAGCGTGAAGGTGCGGGTGAAGCTGCCGTAGCTGCGCTCCACGCGCCGGTAGTTCTCTTCCTTTTCGTCCTTTTCGAACTTGCGTTCGCCGTGGACAGTCAGGGTGTTGTTCTCGATGCGAACATCGACGTCTTTCTCGTCGATGCCGGGGACTTCGATCTTCAGGACGACGCTGTGCTCGTCTTGATAGACATCCACCGGCGGAGCGAAACTCGTGGTGGTGAGAGCCTCCTGGCTCTCCTGCCCGTAGGAGTCGCGGAACAGCCGGTTCACGCGGTCCTGCAGAGTAACGAACTCACGAAAGGGATCCCAACGATTCAACGCGTTCATACTTCAAATTCCTCCTCAAGAAAATCGCTTTCAGCACTGTACGATCTATCGTGCATGTTATTAGCTTAAACGAAGCATAAAATATTAGCGTTTTGTTGTCAATATAGAGTATTGGCATTTATTTCAACGAGTTGCGCTGGCAATAACGCACTTTAAATAGCTCGTCTCCGGCACTGTGAGGAGCACAGGATGGTCAACTGACTGTCCCCTTTTCTCAATGATCCTAAGTGGCCGGTGGGTATCGGACGATGCCGTAGCCAGCATTTGCAAGAAGTCGGCTTCGCTAACGTGGTAGGAGCAAGAGCAGGTCACTAGGATGCCACCGGGACGCAGCATCTTCAGCGCGCGAACGTTGAGTTCTTTGTAGCCGCGAAGAGCGGTTTCCACGTTCTTCCGGCTCCTGGCAAACGCGGGAGGATCAAGAACTATGCAATCGTAGTGGTGGCCGGCACTGGCGTAGTCGCGAAGCAGGTCGAAGGCGTTGGCTTCCATCCATTCAATTTCGCGCCCATTCAGCGCGGCATTTTTATCCGCAATCTCAAGCGCCGGCCGCGAGCTGTCAACACCCGTCACCTGGGAGCAACGCTGCGCAAGATGAAGCGCAAATCCTCCTTCATAGCAAAAGACGTCGAGCGCTTCTCCGTGCGCGTATTTCCCTGCCGCGGCATAGTTCTCCCGCTGGTCGAGGAACGCACCCGTCTTCTGGCCGGCGAGGGCATCGTAATGAAATTTGACGCCGTTCATGGTGAAGACCGTACTGCTTTTCTCCCCTTGGAGTAGGGACGATGTGCGTGGCGAAAGTTGCTCCAATTCGCGGACTCTGGGATCGACGCGCTCTGCAATGGCGGCGGGATTCAGCCGCTCGTTCAATTCTGTGATAGCCGCCTGCCGAATAGGCTCCGCGTCCATGGCTTGGGTCAGGATTTGCAACGAGAGCACGTCGTTGTAACGGTCGATGATCAGTCCGGGAAGGAAGTCTGCTTCGCTGAAGACCAGGCGATACGCGTCGCTGTCGTGAACTAGTTTTTCGCGATAATCGATTGCGGCGCGGACGCGCTCTCGCACCAAGCCGGGTAGGTCTGTGATCGCGTGAGAAGACAGCATGCGAATGGCGATTTGGGACGAACTACTGTAAAGCGCGGTTCCCAGCGGCCTTCCGCGCTCGTCCTGGACAGTGACCAGCGCGCCGGGAGGGACTCTGTGGGCGGAGACGTCGGACTGGTAGACCCAGACATGGCCGTTCTTGAGGCGGTCAGCCCCACGGCGAGAGATTTTGACGATGGGAAGAGTCGTGGAAGCGGATTTTCGGGGCACGAGGGGAATGGTAAACCGAAGTGGGCAAGGTTCGGAGGCCGCGAGACGAAAATGACGCTGAGGCCCAAGGCCGTGCCAGTCGTGGCCAATGGATCGTCCCGGTGAGCTGTCCAGAGGCTACTTGCGATATGGCGACTTATCGACAATTGACAAATGGGACAAAGGAGCCAAGCCTTTGTATGGGAGTGCGATGACGCGACGGTCGGGAAGGCGAACTCTCCGACCTTCGTCACAAATTGCACGAAGATCCTACCTCCTCTTCCTTCCGCCAAACCGGCAATCCCGGAGCACCTAATGCAAGCAATCCGAGGTTCGCCCCGCTCTCCCTCGGGCTGCGAACATCCCTACTTCCAGAGCTCGTTCCCAGTCCGACGACAGCCTTGCCGGTAGTGATCGGCTTGTCAACCAAAGTTTCGTAGGCATATCCCGAAAGCAGTGCCTCAAACGCGCAGCCACCGTTCTCAGGTATCTTTACAGTTAACCTCGCCCAACCAAAGTGCGGCTGGCCATCGATCACAAACCTGAGGCCAAGGTAGCGATTCTTGGCGTGGAACCACGGACCCGCCTTGACACGGTTAGATCCGCCGCTTCCGTGGCAGTAGGCCATTGATTGCCTATAGCCGCCGATTTGGCTGATCGTACCTATAACGGCTCCCGCCGGGAATGCTTGAGCAAAGTGTAGAAGGAAGCTTGTTGATCTTGCTTCCACCTCCAAGTTCGAGACATGCGACGGTTGAACCGCAACATATCCGGAGCTCGCGAACTGGGAGCCAGCACTCCGGGCGCGAGGCAGCGACTGAATGAAAGCATTTCTGATCGTGAAATCGACCACGCCGTCGCCATTGAGATCGAGCTTCAATGTGCTGCCCGGCAAGATTGTCTCGTGAGCTGGGGTGGACACAACCTTTCCTTGCGCAGTCGGGGCCAATGCCAGCAGACCCACTCCAGCTGCAACCGCCGTGCTCGCATAAACCCGCAGAAAGTTCTCAAGAGTGGGATGAACCGCCGCTATGTTGCGAGAGCGATTTTTTCCCGACTTAGGGACCATGCGTGACTTCCCTTCCAAAGGCGGGATTGAACGCCTTGAACCCAACACTTCGGCGGGCGTGGCGATTATGTTCTGGACACAGAGTTAAGTCAAGGTGCAACGAATTGCGGTGCTGCCCCTAATTTGATTTGCCATAGATAGTTGCGAGTGCCAATGGCACGCGAAAAAAACTCATTGTTCCCCCCCAAATCCCTAAGCTGCCCAGTTTCTTGATTGTTTTCGGGTGGGCGCGGCCTCAGTCGCGTCGCTAACCAGGGATTAGTTGTGATATCTCCCGATCGCAACACATAATTTCGCGGCTAGCTCGCTGCGGGGTGTTCAGAGGAGACCGGCTCACCGTGCCGGGCATGCTCTTTTTCGTGGCTGATGGCGGCCTGAAGATCGACGTGCAAGGAGTCGAGTGCGACGCTGGGCATTTCCGCGCCCCAAGTCTCGATTTCCTTTGCCCCCCAACTTCCATTCAGGCGGATGGCGCCGGCCAGATCTTCGGGAAAGCCCAGATGGTAGTCTCCCTCGCGATTGACGATGTCGCCGATCTCGCGCCCAGTATTGAAGTCATAGATACGGCGGGTGGCGGTGCCCGAATCGTTATCATTGAAGAATCCCAGCAGCACTTCGCCATGCTCGGGATAGTCTGAGCGGTAGAACCAAGCCTGGGGAGAGTCGGCTTTGGGGCGGACGCGGCGCCGGCGATGGGGAGCGTCAGCCACCGGTACGGGCACGTCGTGTGCGGGATCGAAATAGAGGATTCTCTGACAGGAATCGCAAACGATTAGCTGCCCACCCTTGATCTCATTGTAGGTTTGCGGACGCAGCATAACCTGGCATCCCATGCACTTTTGCGCGAGCGCTTCGGCCAGGCCGCTGCCGCGAAACTTCAGCACGCGATCATAATGGCGCAGCAGATCGGGGTCCACGGCCGAGCGCGCCTGCTCTCTCTTAGCGTTCCATTCCGCGAGTTCCTTTTCGTCCCGGGCGGTTCGCTCGTGTGCTTCCGCCTTTTCTCTTTCAATCTCGGCGGTCTCTTCTTTCAGTTCGGCTTCCGCCGCTTTGACCTGCTTCTCCCGGTTTTCGGCATTGACCATCAACTCCAGGATTTTGTCTTCATTGCCCCGAATTTCGTGTTCGGCAAATTGAATTTCCTGCAACAAAGCTTTGTATTGTTCGTTGGTTTTGACGGCGAGCGACTGGTCGCGGTATTTCGAGATTTTCTGCTGCAGGTCGGCGATGGCAGTTTCGTATTTCCGGCGGGCGGCTTCGTCGGCCTTGACCGCCGTCTTGGCACTGTCCAGTACAGCTTTGGTTCCGGCAAGCTTCTGTTCGATGGCCGCCACCCGCTTAGGCAGGGCGGCTATTTCGTCTTTCAGGCGCGAAATCTCGCGGTCCGCCTCTTGCACCTGCATCAGGTTTTGGATCTCTGGGAGCATCTGTCTACTGTGATTTTAACATGTGGGTCGGAGGCACTCTGAGCCGGGACAGCGCTCGCGTGCAACCTCGTCGTGCACGGACTTGCCGCAACGGTGTAGACTTTTGAGCTCTGCTTCTATGATCTTCTCGGCTATCCCTGCGAGAAACTCAGCGTCTTCTGCGGGTTAGGATTTGTATTAGTGTTTCAACAGCCCAAGTCGCAGATGCAGCCGAGCCATAGCGAGGGGTACGTGGAGCATAGCTTTATTCTCTATTCGGAGCCAGCTAGTGAATCGACTTGGACGTCTTGCAATCGGATTCCTGCTCTTCATCCCTCTGTTGCTCGCTCAATCCACAGCACCCCAAACTGGAAGCAAGCCGCTCACCATTGAGTCCATCTTCGCGGAAGGCGGCATCACCGGACGCGGCCCGGAGAACATCAAGTGGAGTCCGGACAACACGAAGTTTTCTTTCATCCAACGTGACGATACCGGCGAGCACGGAGAGCTTTGGTATGTGGACGCGACCACCGGCGAAAGGAAAGTATTGCTCAGCGAGGTCAAGTTGAATGCTCTGGCCCCACCCATCAGCCAGATCAAAGACGAGCGCGAGAAGGAACGCCTCACCCGCTACCACGTTGCGGAATACTTGTGGGCGCCGGATTCCAAGCATCTGCTGTTTGACTCCCAGGGACAGCTCTGGTTGTACGCCGTTGACAGCGGAACCGCGGTGCAAATCACGTCGAATCCCGAACCCAGCGGTGATCCCAAGTTTTCTCCCGACGGCAAACTCCTGGCCTATGTCCGCGAACACAATCTGTACGTGCGGCCGCTCTCCGGCCGTGATGAGAAGCAGCTTACGAAAGATAAAGACATGAACCTGCTCAATGGCGAAGTGGATTGGGTTTACGCAGAAGAGTTGGCGGTGCGCAGCAATTATTTCTGGTCCCCCGATGGCAAGGACATCGTCTTTCTGCAAATGGATGAGACTCAAGTGCCGACCTATCCCATCACCGATTGGCTGCCGGTTCATGCCAAGGCCGACATGCAAAAGTTCCCCCAGGCCGGTGATACCAATCCCACCGTCAAACTGGGCGTGGTGAGCGCGACCGGTGGAAAGGTGAAGTGGCTTTCGCTGACCGATGACCCGGACATTTACGTTCCCCGGTTCGGCTGGGTGCGCGACGGCCTCGCCTGGGGGGAAGTCCTGAATCGGGCTCAGGACACGATGGATTTGTATTTCGTGGATACGCACTCGGGGCACACTCACAAAGTGCTGACTGAGTCCGCACCGGGCGCGTGGGTCAATGTCAACGATGATCTTCATTTCTTGAAATCCGGCGACCGTTTTGTGTGGTCGAGCTGGCGCGACGGGCATACGCATCTTTACCTCTACAGTTTTGACAAACAGAACCCGCTGGCGGCGGACGCAAAGCTGGAACGCCGGCTCACCAGCGGAGACTTTGAAGTGATTCAAGTCGATGCCGTGGACAATTCCGCAGTGGAGGTATATTTCACCTGCAACCAGGACGATCCGCGGCAGGAGCAGCTTTATTCCGTGAAGCTCGATGGCTCAGGCATGCAGCGAATATCGCAAGAAGAGGGGACACATTCCTCCATCTTTGCGGACGATTCGAAACATTACGTTGACGATTTTTCCGCCATTCTAACGCCGCCGCGCTTATCGCTATGCGCCGCGGGCGCAGCCTGTAAGGAGGTTTGGGATTCGCGCAGCGTAAACGATTTCGGCCTGATTCAGCCGAAATTCCTAGAATTCAAGGCCGAAGATGGCACCACGCTCTATGGCGAACTCCTACTGCCGCAAGGAGGGGATCCAACAGCCAAGATTCCGCTGATTGATTACGTTTACGGCGGCCCCGCAGGTCAGGTGGTCAAAAATGCCTGGGTGGGAACTACGGGACTCTTTCACCAATTGCTGGCGCGACAGGGATTCGCAATTTTCAGCGTCGACAACCGCGGCACCCCGGGGCGCGACCGAAAATTCCAGTCAGCTATAAAAGGACAGTTCGGCGGCATAGAACTCAAGGATCAGACTAGCGCGCTCGACCAATTGCTGGCGCAATTTCCGCAGCTCGACCGAAGCCGCATCGGCATATGGGGATGGAGCAACGGCGGCTCTATGACCTTGTACTCGCTCACCCACTCTGACATGTTCAAAGCGGGAGTGTCCGTAGCGCCGGTTACGGATTGGCGTCTCTACGACTCCATCTACACTGAGCGATACATGAATCTGCCGAAGGACAATGGCAAGGGGTACCTCGATTCGTCAATGCCGAAAGCCGCGGATAAGCTGCACGGCGCCTTGCTGCTGGCCCATGGCACGAGCGACGATAACGTGCATTTCCAGAACAGCGCGCAGATGATCGACGCGCTGATCAAAGCTGGCAAGCAGTTTCGCTTCATGCCGTATCCCAACAAGACGCACGGCATCGGCGGCGCGGAAGACCGGAATCATTTGTTTCATATGGTTCAGGATCATTTTGAGCGAGAGCTGAAAGGGAAGTAGTGGGAAGCAACGGGCGTCTCGCCCGTCCTGGTTGAGTGTTGCGCGTTGCCGCCGAAGACATTTGAAGATCTGCCGAGCTTTGCTCGGCCGCGCAGGTGGGGACACCTGCCGCTACGAAACCTAATGCACCGGCTTACTCTTGGCGATTTCGAACTGACGGCTGTCTCCGATGGCATCTACCACTCCGACGGGGGAGCCTTCTTCGGCGTGGTTCCTAAGGTGATGTGGTCGCGAAAGATTCAAGCCGATGAGAACAACCGGATTCCCGTGGGTCTGAATTCGGTGGTGGTTCGTACCGGCCATCAGACCGTGCTGATCGAGACCGGGATCGGTAACAAGCTGCCGGAAAGAATGGTGAGGATATACGGCCAGCCGGCGCAGCTTCTGGACAATCTGTCGGCAGCAAGCATTGCGCCCGAAGAGATTGACGTCGTCATTAACACGCACCTGCACTTCGACCACTGCGGTTGGAACACCATCCGCAAGGGAGACAAGGTCATCCCAACATTCCCCAAGGCGCAATATTATGTGCAGGAAGGCGAGTGGCAGCACGGCCGCCGTCAGCTCGAACGAGATGCCATCAGCTACATCAGCGACAACTACGATCCGCTGATTTCGTCGGGACAGATGCGCCTGCTGCACGGAGACCAGGAAATTGTCCCCGGCATTTCTGTGAAGGTCTTCCCCGGTCACACGCAGAACATGCAGGCCGTCCTCCTCAAGAGTGGGGACAAAACGGCATGCTATATCTCAGACCTGATTCCCACGACTTGGCACCTGGACCTGACCTGGGTGATGGCGTTTGATCTGTTTCCCCTGCAGACGATCGAGAGCCGCAAGCGCTACTACGCGGACGCGATTCCGGAGCAATGGCTGACGATTTTCACGCATGATCCGGCAATGCCTTGGGCGTACGTGGAGCGGGGAGAAATTGGGAAGATGGTGGCAAGGCCGGAAGCGGCAAGAACCACGTAGGGGACAGCCGCCCTCGGCTGTCGATGTCGAGCGGAAGCTCGACAAGTTGTTGACACTCGAGAATTGCGGAGCTTCGCCCCGCTGGGCAGGTGAGGACACCTGCTACGTGGCCCGTGCTGGTTCCGGCTGCAGCTTCGTCTCGAAAAATTCGTCTACTCGCGCCAGAATCTCCGGCGCGCTCTTCGATTCGTAAATTGCTTTGCGCAGCGCCGCTCCGCCCGGCACTCCGTGGGTGAACCACGAGGCAAACTGCTTCATCTTGCCTTCGGCGCCGGCCATCTCTTCTTCGATCAGCATTTGGAAATAGGTGCGGATCATCTGATAGCGATCGGATTCAGTGGGTTCATCGTAGGGCTTGGCAACTGCTCTACCGTCCGGCAGCGGCCACGTAGAGACAGCCGCCCTCGGCTGTCCGTCGGGCCGGAGGCCCGATTCCTCCCCATTTATTTGATTTCCTATCTCGAACCCAGTCGAGCTTTGCTCGACCAGACAGCCGAGGACGGCTGTCTCCACACGGCCATTGCCAGGTTCCAGGGTTCCGCCCACCCCAGCATTTCCCATCATCGCGCAATATTGCGCGATTTGGCGGAAGATCCACGGGTTCGATGCCGCAGTCCGCCCGATCATTACCGCGTCGCAGCCGGTCTCGGCAACCATGGCGGCGGCGTCTTCGGGGGTGCGGATGTCCCCATTGCCGATCACCGGGATCGTCACCGCGTCCTTCACCGCCGCAATCCATTCCCATCTCGCCTCGCCGCTGTAGCCCTGTTCTCGAGTGCGGGCGTGAAGCGCGACGGCGCAAAGTCCGCAGCTCTCGGCCATTCTTGCCAGCTCGATGCAGACAATTTCCCGGTCGTTCCATCCCGCGCGAAACTTCACCGTGAAGGGAATCCTTACTGCGGCACGCACCGCTTCGAATATCTTTCCAATCGCCGGCAGGTCGCGCAGCAATCCCGAGCCGCCGTTGCACTTCACAACTTTCTTGGCGGGACAGCCCAGGTTCAGATCGACCAGGTCGAAGCCGAGGTCCTCGACGATGCGGGCCGCGTCGGCAATCACCGTGGGATCGCTGCCGAAAAGCTGCGCAGAGATGGGGTGCTCGTCCTCGTAGAAAGTCAGGTACTGCTGGGCCTTCTTGTCCTTCTGGCGGAGAATGCCGTCGGCCGAGGTGAACTCGGTCATGATCAGCCCGCATCCGCCGAGATTGTGGATGAAGCGCCGGAAGACGGTGTCGGTGACACCCGCCATAGGCGCGAGCACGGTGGCCGGAGAAATCTCCACCCCACCAATCCGGACAAAGGGAGGCACGGGCGTCCCCGCCCGTGCAGTTCCCGGCTCCGGATTTTCCCAATACTTGCGCACGATTTCATTTTACTCGTAGGCTTAGGACTTTATCCGGTCTAAGAAGCTAGCCGCCCGCCACCAGAGCAGGGACTTGCTGCGCGTGTTCCCCATACGCATGGCTTAGGCAGCAAGAAGCCCTCGCCGAAGGGCGGGGGCTCAGTGAAATCGTAACCTGCTCTGCGAACTTACTTCTTGCTCGTCTCCGTCTTGTTGGCCGGCTCCGCCTTGGCGTACTTGCGGCGGAAGCGCTCGACGCGGCCGGCGGTGTCCATCAGCTTCTGCTTGCCGGTAAAAAACGGATGGCAGGCGGAGCAGATTTCTACATTGATATCGCCCTTATGGGTGGAGCGGGTGGTAAAGAGGTTGCCGCACGCGCAATGCACGCGCACCTCGCCGTATGCCGGATGAATGGCTGCCTTCATGGGTCTCCAATCTATTACTGAGCCTTTAGATTCTAAAGGATGGACGCAGGATTCAGCAAGGCTGGTGGTTGGTCGACCGTCCACACCCCACGGCTCCAGCTGGAATAACGGAACTAGAGTGGGAGTGACGGCGACCGACATTCCCGACATCAGCGGCGCCCAGAGGCCAGACATCAAATTGCTGTCGGCCTCCGGACACCTCGCCCGGGCTACTCTCTACTTCCCGGTAAAGTCGATCACACCAAACAATCCATTGGCATAATTCGCCGGACCTGCGGTGAAGAACAGTTGGTTGGCTGCGCCGTTCGCCGTCGTGCCTCCGCCGAACTCCAGTCCCCAGAGTTGCTCGACGATCAGCGGCTTTCCGGTGCTGTCGTTGAGCTGGCCGAGGAACTTGCCGGTCGTGGCATTGAACGCGTTGACCACGCCCTGCGGCAGGTTGTTGCCTACCAGCAGCGCGTTGCTGAACGGGCCGAAGTTGGTTGGCGCCAGCGCCAGCCCCCAAGCCTGGTTCAGATGACTGTCGCTGCTGAACCGCTTCACGAACCCTCCGGTCTCGGTAAAGATGTCAATGAAGCCTCCGGGGGCATCACCCGTGCTGGCGAACGTAACGTATACCTGTCCATTGATGTCCTGGATCCCATAAGTAGCGAACCCCTTCGGAATGGTGGGATCGGTGAGCGTCTTCACCGCCTTGAAGCTTCCGTCAAAGACGTCCACGCGGTTGTTCACGATATCGGCCGCATAGATGAAATTGCCGTTCTTGCCGCTGCTGATGGCCAGCCCGGTGTACACCGCGCCTGCTTTGCTGTTGTCCACGACCAGCACGGCATTGTTCAAATCAACTGCGGGACTCCATCCGCTGATGGTGCCGTCTGTGGTCGAGAAGATGAAGAAGGCCTGACCGGAGAGACCGTTTTGGGAAACGACGAAATCGTTTCCGCCGTTGAACACGATCCCGCTGGGTTGTCCCAAGCTACTGCCGGCCGCGGGAGGAATGGTCACGACCAATCCCTGCTTGTTGCCGCTGCCGTCATAGAGCGTGGAAAATCCGGTAACATTGTCACTCACCCAGAACGGACTCGAGGCCGAGCGCGCGATGCCCCACGCATTCACCAGTTGCGGGTCGGTGTGGGCCGCGCGGCCAGCGGTGTTGGCGACCAGGTTGGTAACTTTGTACTGAGCCAGCGCCGCTGCTTGCAGCAGCGTGAGCAGAGCTAGTGTGAGTCGAAAGGCGAGAGGGTTGATGCGACTGTACAAACCTTGCATGGTACTTCTCCTTCACTAACGTTGGTTGCGGGCGTTGATGCAATCCTAGTTTCGCTACCAACAAAGGTTTGTCAGCGCAATGTCAGCGATTTGCAAATTGTTGCGCGAAAGTCAGGTAACAAATGTTGTGGAGCATGCTGGCTGCGGACGATGGCCATGACGCGCGTCTGTGACGGTGGTGGGAAGCCGGGGCAAAAACAAAACGGCAGGGCCGACCCCCTGCCGTCTAAAGTGTGTCATTTAAGCTAGAACTTTGGTCCCGATTACTTACCGCGATTGACTGATTTCTTCAGTTCGGCCCCTGGTGTGAATTTTGCGACTTTCCGGGCGGCGATCTTAATCGTCGCTCCGGTCTGCGGGTTACGCCCATTGCGCGCTTTTCTCTGCGAAACCGAGAAAGTGCCAAACCCAATCAGCGCTACCCGATCCCCTTTCTTCAGGGCAGTAGTAATACTGTCCACTGCTGTGTCGATGGCAGTGGCTGCCTGTGCTTTGCTGATGCTGCAGCCACCTGCTATCCGGTCAATGAGATCGGCTTTGTTCATCTTTTCTCCTGGCAGGTCTCTTCTCTCTCCCAGCGCGCCCAGGGGAGGGGAAACAAAGCTACTCGCTTGGAGTGGAAACCCGGCGGCCCTATTTAGCTACTGAGTCTCCGGATTGTCAACTGTGAAAATCGGCGCTGGATGCCATGTTTGGGCCCTGCAGCCGATTTCAGACGTAAGAAAAGCCACTCTCCCGGTTCTGGGGACCTGAAGAGAGCGGCTTTTCGGCCGGAGGGTTCGGTCAAACGCCTGGCCTGGAGTTCGGAGCTTCCTCGATGTTGGTCAGTACAGGCGATGAACTTGGACAATCACCTAGTATGGGCTGGCAAGCCGCATTTGGGCCCGGATTCGGCGTCCGTCTGGCTTTGGGCTCCACTGAACTGCTCGGCCTCCGTCGATCCTGTAAGCGCCGTGACCGACGAAGTTCCCCCCGCGATCACCTGCGTGACCATGTCGAAGTAGCCAGTCCCCACAAACTTTTGGTGTTTTACAGCTTCGTAGCCATAGTGTTGTTCGCGGCTGAATTCCTTCTCCTGGAGCCGAGAGTAGGCGGTCATGCCGTTCAGGCGGTATCCCCGTGCCAGCTCGAACATGCTGAGGTTCAGCGAGTGGAAGCCGGCCAGCGTGATGAACTGGAACTTATACCCCATGGCCGCGAGTTCGGTCTGGAACTTCGCGATGGTTGCGTCGTCCAGGTGCTTCTTCCAGTTGAACGATGGCGAGCAGTTGTAGGCCAGCATCTTGTTCGGATATTTCTCGTGCACCGCATCGGCAAAATGCCGCGCCTCGTCCAAGTCCGGATGCGAGGTCTCGCACCACAGCAGATCAGCGTAGGGCGCGTACGAGATCGCACGCGCAATGGCTGCCTGGATTCCTCCCCGAATGCAGTAAAAGCCTTCGGGTGTACGTTCCCCGGTGAGGAATTCGCGGTCGCGTGGATCGATGTCGCTGGTCAGCAGGTGTGCGCTGTCGGCGTCAGTGCGGGCCATGATGAGGGTGGGAACGCCCATCACGTCGGCCGCAAACCGCGCCGCAACCAGCTTCTGGATGGCTTCCACCGTCGGAACCAACACTTTGCCGCCGAGATGCCCGCACTTCTTCGCGGATGAAAGCTGGTCTTCAAAGTGCACGCACGCTGCGCCCGCTTCGATCATGCCCTTCATCAGCTCGAAGGCATTCAAATTCCCACCGAAACCGGCTTCGGCATCGGCAATCAACGGCGCGAACCACTGAATACCATTCTTGCCTTCGGCATGGTGAATCTGGTCGGCACGCATCAGCGACTGGTTGATGCGACGGCAAAGATTGGGTACGCTGTCGGCGGGATAGAGGCTCTGATCGGGATACATCTGGCCCGCATCATTGGCGTCGGCTGCGACCTGCCAGCCGCTGACATAGATGGCCTGCAGCCCGGCTTTCACCTGCTGGACGGCCTGGTTACCGGTCATCGCGCCCAGTGCCGCCACGTAGTTCTGGCTGTGCAGCAGTTCCCAGAGCCGCTCTGCGCCGTGACGCGCCAGCGTGTGCTCAATCTGCATGGAGCCGCGCAGCTTTTCGACGTCCTGCACGCGGTAGGGTCGGGTTATTCCGTCCCAGCGGTTGGAATGTCCGTTTGTCCGTACTTTCGAAATTTTGCCGTTGCTTGCCACGTAATTGTCCTCGTTTTTATCGCCGGTCGCCTGCCTGGGGGAATCAAAGGCTCTCGCCAGCCAATTTTTCCCATCTCAGATCGGGTTGATCTCTCCGTTCACGATCATCGCTTCGCTGATCCTGCGTGCTTCCCGGAACGTCTCCGGCGTACCCAGATCCTTGCCGGGGTTCGTCACCAACTTTTCCAATTCCTCGTCAAACAATCGCGTAATCAGTTCCGGGGTGTGGACTACCATTTGTCCCGCCTCGTCCACGACCGGGACATGGCCGTTATGCCGCATGCGCTGAGCGATCATCAGCCGGTAAATGCGATCGGTCGCCAGATCTTCCATGTAGCCATCCAGCAAGCTGGCGCCCTTGCCGTTGAGCACGCCGTTGCGGTAGCGGATCACCGTCCGGATAGCCGCGCGAGTCCCCGCCAGCGTCCGCTGACCCACATTCGCCGGGACCGGCCGCAGATCGGGATAGCGCTCGGCTTCCGACCGCCGCGCCTGCAACTGGTTGGGATAGGGGAACTGATCGATGGCAATCTGATTCTGGTCCGGATGACCGGTCCATGCACCATCCATCAGGCAGTTCGCCTCGTTCTTCTTGTCTTTCGCCAGTGCCTCGAGCGCACGGGTGTTGAGCTCGGCATCCTCGCGGCTGGGATACAGGGCTGTCATCCCGCCAATCGCCAGCACGCCACGCTTATGGCAGACCTCAGGCATCAGCTCCCGCAGGTTCTGAAAGAACGGCACATTGTGAGGGATCGTATTGCGATCAGGCAGCACCCAATCCGGATCGGCCAGATTGAAATGAATCAGGCTGGCCATGTAATCCCAGCGTCCCAGATTCAATCCCACAATGTGGTCCCGCAGGTTGTATAAGAACTCTTCCATCTGGAACGCCAGCGGATGTGACTCCACCAAGGCCATGCACTTGATGTAATTGCGCGGCCAGCCGCGGGCTTCGGCGATTGCCTGGAACAGATCGCGCCACCACAGCGCCTCTTCCGCAGACTCGGACTTGGGAATGTAGAACGCCAGCGGATGCTTTAGCTCCGCGGGACTCACGCGAAACGCCACCCGCGCCACATCAAACAGTGAGGCGGAGGTCAATTGCTCGCCAAAGATTCCACCCTGGTGAATGTGCAGGCCGCGAGACCGGATCCAGATCACGGTCTTACTAGGCTTGATACCGACCAGCTTGTCGCGCTTTTTGTCGAAGTAAGTGAGCGTGCCGCGCAGCGCTTCGAGAACGTTTTCCACCCCGATGTACTGGTGCTCCCACTCATTCACCGTGGAGTCTTCCAGATCGAGCATTACGCCGGGGGCGCCAGAATTGAGCATCTTCACTACCAGCTCGGCGTCATCGGCCGGACCAGTCATTTGATTACGCTGATCCTGGCACCACTCCGGCAGCTCGATATGCCAGCCATTGCGTACAGCCTCGCGCGGATACCTGTGGGTAGGCTTGTCACCGTCATGCGCTTCGGTCAGGACGCGCTGGCGCTCGGCAACGAGTTCCTGCTGCCAGCAGCCGAAACGGAGATGCAGCGGGGCGAGAAACTCGATAAATCCAGGAGGCAAATCGCGGGAAGGAGAAAATTCCGCAGGCGGACAATTCAGATGGAAACCAATTTCCTGTCCCGAACCCACATGTGAGACGGACATCCTATTTCACCTCACGACCCGGATTGGATGCTTCCGACGAAGCCGGCGTCCATCAGCTTTGGCCCTCAGCTCCGGCGGGCAATAACTGTAGACAAACCCGGCCAAACGCACTTCTCCGTCCACCCAAGCACCCTCATCCGCTGAAGGAGGATTGAGTCGTCACCCGCACGGGTTGTTACCGGGCTTGACTCGCGCGCCGGACAAACCGCGGAATCGCCGCTACCCTTGGCCAGGAAGGGGGTCCCCGGCCATCTGAACCTGATTCTGATCCAGGTCCTGAGGCCGGTCAAACGGAACGTTTTGATCGCCATGATAGAATTTTCTTATCAGAGGTTCTACTTGGGATAACATAATGTTGTAAGCTGCAGATGCATCATGCTTTGCGAGCGCTATGGAAATTGATCAGGTAGAAACCTTTCTCGCCGTGGTGACCTTCGGTGGATTTCACCGCGCCGCGGAAGCCTTGCGGGTAAGCCAACCGGCGGTAAGCGCACGCATTAAGGCGCTCGAAGGGTCACTGGGAGTGACTTTGTTTGCGCGATCTCGCAGCGGACTTACACTTTCCGAAGCGGGAAAGACTCTGAAGCCTTACGCCGAGCAGCTGCTCAAGACCGCATCACTGGCACGACAGGCGGTGCATGAGTCGCAGCCCGGCAGCGGAGGCCCGCTGCTGATCGCCGCTGCACTCTCCATCTCCGTCTATTTTTTGCCGGATGTTCTGAAGCGGTTTCGCCGGGCTTACCCCAAAATCTCAATCGAAATTCGTTCTGGACATTCCAAGCAAGTCCTGGAAATGGTCCTTTCTGAGGAAGCCGAAATCGGGCTTGCCCGTTCGCTGCAACATCCGGAAGTCGAGACGCTGAGTCTTCGCGACGATCCTCTGCTGCTGGTGGCGCACTCTCGCCAGGGACCGAAACATGTTGGCCGCGCCAAGCTGGAACAAGTGGCCAGTTGGCCGCTGATCTTTTACGAACGCGGTTCCAGCGACTGGGCGCTCACCTCCAGCCTGTTCCGCCGCGCCGGGCTGGTCCCGAACATCGCGTTCGAAGTCGATTCCATCGAAACTGCCAAGCGCATGGTCGAGCGCGGATTGGGGCTTGCCTTCCTGCCCCAGCTCGCCGTCATCCGGGAGATTCGCGCAGGAAGCCTGAGTACGGTCAAGATTCTTGACGCGGAACCCCTGGGCCGGAGCCTGGATGTGATCCATCCCCGCCGCCGGCCGCTCCGCCTGGAGGCAAGAGAGTTTCTCGCCGTGATGCGCGAGACGGCGAGCGACATTCCGCCGTTCGGGGTGGCCTCGGCACGAAGCCGGAAAAAGCTGTCACGACGTTAGGACTGGTTTGGCTCTGTTACTATCCGCATCTTTGAAACGGCGCAGCTCCAGACTCGACGGGAACGCCCGTGGACAAGCCTTGTCATTCCGAGCCACGCCGCCTGAGCTTCGCGAGGAAGGCGTGAACGAGGAATCTGCTTTGCCGTAGCCTTGCCTAACCCCTCGGGTCGCACGTCAACGTCACACCGGCCTCTTTCACTAAGATTGGTTGTAGGATGTTTTCGTGCAGTTCCACACCACTCCTGAAATTTCCTCGCTTGTCCACAGTCGTGTCTACATCTCCACAACATCTACACAGAGGTGCGGTCTTTTACACTTGCGTGAGGAGAGCATGCAGGTGCAGAGTCAATGTAAAAGAAAGGCGTACAGGCGATGGGCGTGGCGACGGAGATTTGTCCTCTGTGTGAAGGTACTGGCTGGAAAGCCGTTTCCAATGGCGCAAACCGCCGCGTGGCGCGCTGCGAATGCCGCCTGCCAGGCCGCACGGAAACTCTGCTCGCGGCGGCGCGGATTCCAAAGAGACATGAGCATTGCGAGCTGTCGAACTTCGAGCATGAGGGCTTGCGGCCTCGCGCTGCGTATCGGGCGGCCCGCCGATTCGTAGACGACTACCCAATTGACACGATCGGCCTCTTGTTCGTTGGCAACGCGGGGGTCGGGAAGACGCACTTGGCCGTGGGCATTGCGAAGGCCTTGATTCGAGAAAAGGGCATCGAGTGCGTTTTTTACGACTACGCGGATCTGCTGAAGCAAATTCAGGAGTCGTACAATCCCGCCGTCCAAACTACCGAGCTTGGATTGCTGCGTCCGGTATTTGAGACTGAAGTGCTCGTGCTGGACGATCTTGGATCGGTAAGGCCGACTGAGTGGAGATGGGATACGATCCGCCTGATTGTGAATACTCGCTACAACGATAAGCGTACCACGATTATCACGACCAACTTCGCGGACAAACCCGCCGCCGCGGCCGCCGACCCAGATGCGCCGAGGAAATCCGAGTCTTTTGCAACGGCGCAAGCTGCCGCCAGAAAAGACACCCTCGGCGACCGCATTGGCGAACGTATGCGCTCTCGTCTCCATGAAATGTGCAAGGTCGTGAAAATGGAAGGGCCTGACTACCGGGAAGGGGCCAAGAAGGCGACTCAGATGGAGGCGAGCTAGTAAAAAGTCGGCTGCCGAGGGCTCCTCCGTGTCTCCGTGGTGGATTCCAACTAAAATGGCCTCGTGCTGACGGAACACCTAGGGTTCGTTCCCGACCAGGATGCCGACTTCTTCGCTGCAGTACCGGCCGCGCCAGCGGTCTTTCTGTTGCGCAGCGAAGATCCTGCATCCAACCCTTATGTCAGCAAAACAGCAAACCTGCGTCGCAGGCTGCAACGGCTGCTAGGGATTCCGACTGAGCAGAGCAAGAGGCTCAATCTGCGCGATCGCGTCCGCTGGATCGAGTATTCGCCCACCGGCACCGACTTCGAATCCGGGTTCCTGCTTTACAAGCTCCTGCGCGCGACATTTCCGCAGACGTATGCCAGCCGTCTGCGCCTGCGGCCGTCGCCGCTGGTGAAGCTGCACCTCGAAAACGAGTATCCCAGAGCGTCGATCACCACGCGGCTTGGACGGCTCGGCGGCAGGAATCTCTACTATGGCCCGTTCCCCTCCCGCTCGGCGGCAGAAAAATTTGCCAACGATTCGCTCGACTTCTTCAGGATGCGCCGCTGCGTGAACGATCTACATCCCGATCCCAGGTTTCCCGGCTGCATATACTCCGAAATGAAGATGTGCCTGGCTCCGTGCTTTAAGGGTTGTACCGATGACGACTATCGCGCTGAGGTGGGGCGCGTGCAGGCGTATTTCGACAGCCGGGGCACATCGCTGGTGCGCGAGATTTCCTCGCATCGCGATCAGGCATCAGCCAGCCTTGAGTTCGAATCGGCGGCAGAAATCCATGCTCGCCTGGAAAAGATCAAGCCTGTCGTAGGACAACTTCCAGAGATCGTTCACCGCATCGACCGGCTGGCAGCACTTCTCATCCAGCCCAGCTCCGTGCCAGGTTCGGTCGCGTTTTTCCGCATTGACGCCGGGCGAATCTCCGGGCCTGCGGCGTTTTCGATTCAGGCAGCCGAGCACACCAAGTCCCAATCCATGGAATCGCGGGTCCAGGAGGCGCTCGCGACCTTTCCAACAATCGACGCCGCAACCGCGCTCGAAACTACGGAACATCTCGCCATACTGCGACGTTGGTACTATCGCGGCACTCGCATCGGAGAAATTTTCTTTAGCGACGACAAAGGGGCGTTGCCCCTACGCCGCATCGTGAGAGGTATTTCCCGCGTCTATCACGGAGAGAAGTCCGAGCCCGTAGCCGGCCAGATGCCGGGAACATCTCTGGCATCGGAAATCGAGAGCAAGGAAACGCAATGAAGAACGGCACTGACAAAGCTTTACGCGAGCACGTAACTTATCTCCTCGGCGGCGGCGGAGCTCATGCCAAGTTCGAGGATGTGATCAAGAACATCCCTGCCGATGTCCGTGGCAAAAGGCCTCCGGGGCTGCCACACTCACCCTGGATGCTGCTCGAACACATGCGCATCGGGCAATGGGACATTCTCGAATTTAGCCGCAATCCCAAGCACAAATCTCCTGCATGGCCCGAAGGGTATTGGCCTAAAACGAAAGCGCCGCCGAGTGCAATGGCGTGGGACAAGAGCATCGCGGATTTCCGCAAAGATCTCAGGGCAATGCAGGACCTGGTGGCTGATCCGAAGACTGATCTGTTTGCGAAAATTCCCTGGGGCGATGGTCAGACCATCCTGCGCGAAGCCCTGCTGCTGGCCGATCACAACGCGTATCATCTCGCACAGATCGTGGACGCGCGTCGGCTGCTGGGAGTGTGGAAAGAAGAGTAGACGGATTGCCGCGCTTTCAATTCGCAATCGGCAACGGACTATCGTCTACTTCTCTTTGGGACGGCCGCTTCCGAAAGACAACCCGCACTCCCTCTCTCCATCGTTCGTCAATCCCCAGCAGTGTCCACTCAATCTTCGGCGAGATGTAGTGTAACAGCGTGTCGGTCGCGGGATGCACGCGCAGCGCGGGTGCAACCAGAAAGAGCAGCGCGTCTTGCGATGACAATTCGCGGCCGGGAAAATATCCGAAGCGCTGGAACTCGCCTCGGGCATGGTGCCATACGACGCGCGACCAATAATCCAGTCCCTGTAACGGCAAATGAATGTCCTCGTCCGCCTTAAGTTCCACTACGGCGAGGCGCCCCTCGCGCGTGGTGGTGAGCACATCGATCATCGCCCGATCAGAAGCCGAGAAGGCCGGCACCTGCGAATAAAGGCTCGCCGGATCCAGCCGTTCATTCAATACGGACACATCCTTAACCACCAGCGACTCCAGCCAGCGTTCCGGACGCAGCCGCCACAAAGCTTGCTCACGCGGACCCTCGGCATGGCGCACTTCACCGATGCTGCAAAGCGTGCTCACGAAAGCCGCGGCATTCTGCTCGCTCAAAACTCTCTCTTCCGCCCCGACCCCGAACACAATTTCCGGAGCAGTAGAGAACGATCCCGGCGACTGGGCCAGCCGCGCCCGGGCAAACTCCAGCCCGTGACAGCGGAAAGCAAGTTCCGCCGGCGAGATTACCGCGATCTCGACCTCCGGCATCAAGTCGCGTATGCGCGCAATGCAAGTAGCAAATCGTTCCCGCGCAGCGGCTTCATCCGTCGAGTGCACCAGCCGCGTCGCGACGTTGCCCCGGTCGGCGACGTCCAAATGCTTAAGGCAGTCTTCTCGCTCATCAAATTCATAAAGCTGCCATTTTGCCGCGCCCTGGTCGAGGTGGACGATGCGCTCGCGAGTGAGCGTCGCGGTCCCAGCCGGAAGAAACAGTTTGAGCCCTTCAACTACAAACTTGCCGGCATGTGTCTGTCGGCAGATGTCCAGCCACAATATTCCGAAGGTCAGAGCAGCATCGATGGAGGTTTGTGTCTCCTGCTCATTCACCCCAAGAACCGCAAATGCAGTCTGCCCTTGACGCACCAGTCCCCGGGCATAGATCGGACCAAAGGAACGCTCCAGATCCACCGAGGTACTCAGATTCACCACGCTGAACCCTGCAAAGCGCCGCTCCAGCAAGCGCCGCAGCACCCCCTGATATGCCGCCCGGGCCGCCTTCTTTGCCGTCGGCGTTCTGCGGTCGCGTTGCCGGCATATTTCAAGTTTCGAAGGCTTCGTCTGACCCAGCCGTTGCACCTCAAGGCGAATAACGTCTTTCTTCACCTCGGCATCCAGCACCCGCCGTACGACGTTCCTTTCTGCCGACCACAGATGCAGCAGGCACTTGTTGAACTCGCCTGAAATGGAATACCTCGCCTGTCTGAGATCGAATGCCACCGCGCCACCCTCAAATACGACGGCATCGCTGGATCCAGCGAGGAAATTCTCGAGCGTGCGTTGCAAGGATTCCGGACTCACTTGGATAGGCTTTCATAAGATAATGAAGCCGTCTGTGACGGATAACCACATTCGGATCCTGAGCCCGGAACAAACCAACCCTGCGGCAGTTCGGGTTGAAGGACAAAGCGGGAATTGATGCCTTCGTGTCCTTTGTGGTAATCGCATCCCTCCAGTGCACATCAGTCCGTGGGATAATGGCATCATTCATCCGCCCAGGATCATCAAATTGTGGTGAGCAAAGATAAAGATAAATTCTTCTTCCAGCATTACGGCCTTACCGAAGGCGACGTGGAACGCTATCTGGGGGCAGCGCTTTCCGCAGGCGGCGATTACGCCGACCTTTACTTCGAATACCTTTCGTCGACCTCGCTGATGGTGGACGAGTCCATGGTGAAATCAGCTTCCCAGGGCATCTCTGCCGGGTGCGGGGTGCGCGTGATCTCCGGCGAGCGCACCGGTTACGCCTACACCGACGATCTTTCACCCGAGCGCATTCTGCACGCGGCCCGTACCGCGGCCCTGATTGCCAGTGGTCCGGCCAAGACGCCTTCGGTGGGCTTTCAGGAGAAGCCGGCCCGAAGCCTCTATCCGGTCACCCTCCCCTCCGTGGATGCGGAAATTACCGCCAAGGTGGAACTCGTGATGCGCGCCGACAAAGCCGCGCGTGCTTACGATCCCCGGATCAAAGAAGTTCGCGCTGGCTATGCTGACGAGTTGCGAAACATCCTGGTGATTGGCTCAGACGGCACTTGGGCCGAAGATATCCAGCCTCTCGCGCGCATGAATGTCTCCTGCATCGCGAAAACCGACGGCAATTCCGCTCGCGGCACTGGCGGGGGCGGCGGTCGTGTGGCGCTCGACTTCTTCTTCGGCGACAAAAGTCCTGAATATTTCGCCGATGAAGCTGCCCGGCAGGCAATCCTGCAGCTCGACGCTCGCGAGGCTCCCGCGGGAGAGATGGAAGTCGTTCTTGGTCCCGGCTGGCCGGGCGTTCTGCTGCATGAAGCCGTCGGCCACGGGCTGGAAGCTGATTTCAATCGCAAACAGACCTCTGCCTTCGCCGGGCTGATCGGAAAACGCGTTGCCAGCGAGAAATGCACCGTCATCGACAATGGCACTATGCCCTGGCGGCGTGGATCATTGAACGTCGACGACGAAGGCAATGCCACACAACAAACCGTGCTGATCGAGAACGGCATCCTGAAGGGATATCTGAGCGACAAACTCTCCGCCCGCCTGATGGGAATGGCCAACACCGGCAACGGACGCCGTGAGAGCTACGAGCACATCCCCATGCCGCGCATGACCAATACCTATATGCTCGCCGGTCAGGACGATCCCCAGGACATACTGCGCTCGGTAAAGCGCGGAATTTATGCGGTGAACTTCGGCGGCGGACAAGTGGATATCACGAACGGCAAGTTCGTGTTCTCCGCGTCCGAAGCCTATATGATTGAAGACGGCCAGGTCACCGCGCCTATTAAAGGAGCGACCCTGATCGGCAACGGCCCGGATGTGCTCACTCGCGTGTCAATGGTCGGGAACGACTTGAAGCTCGACGAAGGCGTTGGTACCTGCGGGAAAGATGGGCAGTCGGTGCCGGTCGGTGTCGGTATCCCGACTATCAAGATCGATCGCCTGACCGTCGGTGGAACCGCTAAGCGCGATGTCGGCGGCTTCATGCAGTAAGGTTTAAAAAGAATCCGCGTAAATCCGTGGCCCTGAATTTGGTTTTTTCTGCGCCTCTGTGACTCCCTGGTAAATGAATCTTCTTATGCCTGAAACCCAAGTCGAAACCAGAAACGCGAAACTCGAAACCGATCTGAAAGAGATTGCCCAGGACATCGTCCGCCGCGCCATGGCTGGAGGTGCGACCGCCGCCGAGTGCGTTGTCCGCGAAGGCGACGAATTTTCCACCGTCGTCCGCCTCGGCCAAGTTGAGACTTTGAAAGAATCCGGATCGAAAGCCGTCGGCGTACGTGTCTTCTACGGCAAACATGCCGCCAGCACATATTCCAGCGACTTCTCCCCCAAAGGTCTCGATCGCCTGGTTAAGTCGGCTCTGGAACTGGCAAAGATTACCTCAGAAGACCCCTATGCCGGCATCCCCGAGGCGTCGCAGCTTGGCTCGATCGCTGGCGATCTTGATCTATATCATCCCGATGTTTATTCCTTGCCGGGGCAGGAGCGAATCAGCTACGCGCGACGCGCCGAGAAAGCTGCACTCGATTACGATCCCCGGATCAAGAATTCTGAAGGCGGTTCCTTCGATGCTGCCACCGGACACAAAGTCCTGGCAAACTCGCATGGTTTTGTCGGGGAATATCGCCGTTCCTATTGTTCGATGGCTGCCGTGCCGATTGCCCAGAGCGATAACGGCGCGATGCAGCGCGACTTTTGGTTTTCGGTCGCGCGCAACCTCAGCCGCCTGGAATCTCCGGAACATGTCGGCAAGACGGCTGCGCAACGTACGCTCCGCCGCCTGGGTGCGCGTAAGGTCAAGACCGCGCAAGTTCCCATCGTGTTCGATCCTCTTGTAGCCGCTTCCATCCTGGAGCACATTTTTGAAGGTGTGAACGGAGACTCCGTCTACCGCGGAGCTTCGTTCCTCGCCGGGAAGTTAGGCCAGAAGATCGCTGCCGACAACGTCAACGTGATCGATGACGGCACCATGCCCGGGGGATTTGGGACCAGCCCATTCGACGGCGAGGGCATTCCTACTCGCCGCACCGTGGTGATCGAAAACGGCGTGCTGAAGTCCTACATCCTGAACACCTACACGGCGAAGAAACTGGGTTTGCAGACGACCGCCAATGCCTCGCGTGGATTGGCCGGCACGCCGGGCATCGGGCCGGGCAATTACTTCCTCCAGCCGGGGACGAAGACACCGCAGGAGATCATTGCGGGAATTCCTAACGGCCTCTACGTGACTGAATTTCTGGGACACGGGGTGAATTTGGTAACCGGCGACTACTCCCGCGGTGCTTCGGGCCTCTGGATCTCAGGCGGAGAACTGGCTTATCCGGTGGAAGAGATCACGGTCGCTGGCAATTTGAAAGATGTCTTTTTCAATATCTCTGAAATCGGCAGCGATCTCGAATTCCGCGGAGCGGTGGCATCGCCCACCATTCGCATTGACGGGCTGACGGTGGGAGGAGAGTAGGAACATTGTTGATTGAAGATTGTTGATTGTAGATTCCGGAGCTCCCCAACAAATCGACAATCAAAATTCAACGATCTACAATTTCCCCCATGGGCGGCTTCATCCAGCAGCCTCCGTTCAGCGAACAGCGCGAGTCCAATTGGCGTCCGATTCTGGCTGGGCTTGGAATCGTGGTCGTGGTGGTCGCGGTCATCGCCCTGCTTCTGCGCACTCAGCCCAAGACTGCAACCACGCCGCATCCTTATGCAGCCAGCCTTCAACTCTCCGATTTGAAAATGAGCGCCGCTGAAAATTTTGTCGGCGCGAGCGTCAGTTACCTCGATGGAACAGTCACCAACAAGGGCGACAAGACCGTGACCCATGCTGTAGTTCACGTCATCTTCAAGAATTCTCTCGGTGAGAACGTGCAAGTGGAAGACAATCCGTTGCGTGTTCTCCAGACCAGCGGATCATATCCGGATCCAGTGGACCTCAACCTTGCTCCCCTCGCGCCCGGCCAGAGCAGGCCCTTCCGCCTCACCTTCGAACATGTCTCGCAGGATTGGAACCACGAGTACCCCACTCTGCAGGTCACCGATGTGTCGCTGAAGTAAAGCCTTGAGTCATTGAAGCATTGAATCATTGAGCGATTGAAACCGAGCCAGCCAACATGGCTCAATGACTCAATCACCCGATGACCCGATGATTCAATTCTTTGAGTGCTCCTCCGCTACAATGCTCCCATGGCTGTTGCCAAGCCATTCCGCCTGACGGAATCGGTGAAAGCTGCGGGTTGAGCGTCCAAGCTGAGTCCAGCGGCGCTGGACAAGGTGCTTGGGAAATTAGCCCGGCAACATGACCCGAATGTTCTAGTCGGCTTCGATCACGCCGACGACGCCGGCGTGTATCAAATCGGTCCTGCCACCGCTCTGGTGCAGACTGTCGACTTTTTCACGCCAGTCGTCGACGATCCCTACACCTTCGGCCAAATCGCCGCGACCAATGCCTTGAGCGACGTTTACGCCATGGGCGGCCGCCCACTTACCGCCCTCGCGCTCGTCTGCTTCCCGGAAAAAGGCGATCTCGAAATCCTCGAGCAGATCCTCGCAGGGGGCCTCTCCAAGATGATCGAGGCAGGATGCACCATCATTGGCGGCCACAGCATTCGCGACGATGAAACCAAGTTTGGGTACTCAGTCACGGGCCTGATCGATCCCGGGCGAGTGCTCGCAAATAAGGGCGCAAAGCCAGGCGACCGCCTGTTGTTCACCAAAGCTCTGGGAACGGGAGTAATTTCGACGGCCATCAAGAAGGGAGAAGCCAGGCAAAGCTGGATCGATGCCGCGGTTGCTTCTATGACCACGCTGAACAAGACTGCCGCCGAAGTGATCACCACGAGACACGTAGGGGCAGGTGTCCTCACCTGCCCAGCGGAGCGAAGCTCCGCAACCAAGGACCAACGACCCACGACCAACGACGGCTTCCCCGTTCACGCCATGACCGACATCACCGGCTTCGGCCTGATCGGACATGCACGAGAGATGGCAATGGCGTCCGACGTCTCTCTCACCTTACATTCAGCGCAAATTCCACTGCTTGAGGGAGCTCTGGAGTGCGCGCGCGCCGGGCATATCCCCGGCGGTCTCAAAGCAAATCGCGAGTTCGCGGAGTGCGTGGTGAGTTACGAGCAGCAAATCAGCGAAGAAATGAAGGCATTACTCTTCGACCCTCAAACCGCCGGCGGACTCCTCATCTCGGTCCCACCCTCAGAAGCCGACCAGCTTCTCCACAGCCTGCAGAATGCCGGCGTTTCCACCCACGAAATCGGAAATGTGATTGAATCCTCCAAGCCCCTCATTCGCATCTACTAAGTCACTGGACCTCATTTTCGCTGCTGGGCAGTTTCTCTGGAGGGCAATCATGCAAACTCGCAAGCTAGGGCGCGCCGGACTCACGGTTTCCGCCATCGGACTCGGCTGCATGGGGATGTCGGAGTTCTACGCTGGACGCGATGACCAGGAGTCGATCGCCACCATTCACCGCGCTCTCGAACTGGGCATCAACTTCCTCGATACCGCCGATATGTATGGTCCTTACAAGAATGAGGAACTCGTCGGCCAGGCGATTCAAGGCGCACCTCGCGACAAGATCGTGCTGGCCACCAAGTTCGGCATTCTCCGGGATCCCGTGAACCCCAACCTGCGTGGCGTGAGCGGCAAGCCGGACTACGTCCGCAAGTCCTGCGAAGGCAGCCTGCGGCGGCTGCGCGTCTCTTGCATCGATTTGTACTACCAGCATCGCGTCGATCCAGACACTGCGATAGAAGACACGGTCGGAGCCATGGCCGAGCTGGTGAAAGAAGGCAAAGTCCGCTACATCGGATTATCCGAGGCTGGCCCGCAAACACTGCGCCGCGCTATGAAGGTGCACCCCATCACCGCCCTGCAAACCGAGTATTCTCTGTGGACTCGCGACCCGGAAGACGAGATCCTGCCCACCTGTCGTGAACTGGGAGTCGGCTTCGTCGCCTATAGTCCTCTGGGACGCGGCTTCCTTACCGGACGCTTTCGCAAATTCGAAGACATTCCTGTAGACGACTACCGCCGCAACTCTCCCCGCTTCCAGGGTGAGAACTTCCAGAAGAATCTCGACCTCGTCCGCCGCGTCGAAGAGATTGCCAAAGAAAAGAACTGCACGCCGGCTCAGTTAGCGCTCGCCTGGGTGCTGGCGCAAGGCGACAATATTGTCCCCATACCCGGCACCAAGCACCGCAAATATCTGGAAGAAAACGTGGGCGCAGTCAATGTGAAGCTCACACCCGAAGATCTGCGCCGTATCGACGAAGTGGCCCCTCACGGCGCCGCGGCAGGGCCGCGCTATCCCGAACAAATGATGGAGCTAGTGAATCGATAATTAATTCTCGCCGCCGGTGGCCATGTACGTCCGGTATCTAGGCCACCGGGGCAGCCCACCTTACCCTTTACCAGAAAATCAGCGCCAACCGTCTTGTGCTCAACAGGGCTTCCCTCGCTTGGCAAGGAGAGATTATGGCAACTGGCGCAGCACCAGCACCTATTCCCCAGAACAATACCGCGAACCTCATTGCTATGGCCCGGGTACGCGTCGCGGCCAAGTGGTTCTACTGGATTGCAGCCCTTTCGATGATCAACTCTCTGGTGGTCATCTTCGGCGGCAATTTCCATTTCGTTGTCGGGCTGGGAATCACCTCGGTCGTAGACGCTTTAGCGAAACAGGTGGGCAGCATCGGCGCGGTTCTCGATCTGGTGATCAACACCTTTATTGCGGGATTGTTCGTAGTACTCGGAATGTTCGCCATCAAGGCACAGAAGTGGGCCTTCCTTGTGGGAATGGCGCTCTACGCTTTGGATGGGGCCTTATGCCTAATGGGAAAGGACATTCTCAGCATGGCCTTTCACGCCTATGTCCTATTCGCGATTTATCGCGGCTTGTCTAACGTGGACCAGGCGCAGTCGGTGTCGACTCTAATCGGTAATGCCGCAATTCAGCCCCGCTAAATCTCTTCGGAAACCAAAAATTAAGGGCGGCCCTGAGGCCGCCCTGTTTTAGCTGAAGATCTGCGACTAAGCCCTTGCCGGACTTTCTCCGCCCTTGGCAATTCCCGGACGTCCGGGCTCAGGCTTGAGCACCTGTTGGACTCCATCATCACCTTTGGAGGGAGGCACCATCTTGGGCAGTTCCTTACCGGCGATGATCAGCTTGATCTCGTTGGCGTCGAGCACCTCGCGCTCCAGCAGCGCTTCGGCGATCCGTACCAACGTGTCGCGATTATCCCCAAGGATGTTCTTAGCCGTCTCATAGCCCTGGCTGATGATGCAACGTACTTCCTCGTCGATCTTAATCGCCGTTGCTTCGCTGTAATCGCGGTGCTGAGCGATTTCCCGTCCAAGAAAGATCTGTTCTTCCTTTTTCCCGAAGGTGAGCGGCCCCAGGTCGCTCATGCCGAACTCGCACACCATCTTTCGGGCAAGTTCAGTGGCACGCTCGATGTCGTTGCCCGCGCCGGTGCTCATTTGCTTGAGGAATAGCTCCTCCGCCAAGCGACCACCCATCATGATGGCGATCTGCGTTTCCAGATATTCCTTGGTGTAGTTGTGCTTGTCGTCGATTGGTAACTGCATGGTGACGCCCAGCGCCATGCCGCGTGGAATGATCGTGACTTTGTGCACCGGATCGGAGAGTGGCAGCTTTTCCGCTACCAATGCGTGTCCGCCCTCGTGAAACGCCGTGACCTTCTTCTCCTCTTCGGAAAGGATCAGCGACTTGCGCTCCACGCCCATCAGGACTTTATCCTTGGCCAGTTCGAAGTCGTACATGAGCACAGCCTTGCGATTCTGCCGGGCCGCGCTCAATGCAGCTTCGTTCACCATGTTGGCCAGGTCGGCTCCCGAGAAGCCCGGAGTTCCACGAGCCAGCACCGAGAGATCCACGTCTTCTGCAAGAGGAATCTTGCGGGTATGTACCCGTAGAATTTCTTCGCGCCCGCGAACGTCAGGCCGATTTACCACCACTCGGCGATCAAAACGCCCCGGCCGCAGCAAGGCAGGGTCAAGCACGTCGGGCCGGTTGGTCGCGGCCATCAGGATGACGCCCTCGTTCGATTCGAAGCCATCCATTTCAACCAGCAATTGATTCAGGGTTTGCTCACGCTCGTCGTGACCGCCTCCCAATCCGGCGCCACGATGGCGTCCCACGGCATCGATTTCGTCGATGAAGATGATGCAGGGAGCGTTCTTCTTTCCCTGTTCGAACAAGTCGCGAACCCGGCTTGCACCCACGCCGACGAACATCTCTACAAAGTCCGAGCCGGAGATTGAGAAGAACGGTACGTTAGCCTCACCTGCGACCGCGCGCGCCAGCAAGGTCTTGCCGGTTCCCGGAGGCCCGACCAGCAGCACGCCCTTGGGAATGCGTCCCCCGAGCTTCTGGAACTTCTGCGCTTCGCGCAGGAACTCAATAATTTCCCGCAGCTCTTCTTTGGCTTCGTCAACTCCAGCAACGTCCTTGAAGGTGACTTTCTTCTGCTGCATTGAGAGCAGGCGCGCCCGGCTCTTGCCGAACGACAAAGCCTTGTTTCCGCCGGTCTGCATCTGGCGGATCATGAAGAACCACAAAGCGGCCAGCAGCAGCAACGGAGCCAGATTCACGATCCAAGTCCAACTGCCGTTGCTTACATCCTTGATGGAAATCGATACGCCCTTATCCTGCAATGTCTTGAACATGTCGGGATAATTGGCGGGTACGGTGGTATGAAAGCCGGAATTATCGTTGCGGTACTTGCCGCGCACTTCCGTGCCGATGATCGTAACCTCTTTGATGTTCCCCTGATTCACGTCCGACATGAACTGCGAGAAGTTGACCTCTTTGTCCTTCTGCCCGCTATTGCCAGCCTTGACCACCTGCCAGAGCAGGAACGCCGAGATGATGATCACCAGCCAGAAAATTACTGTTTTAACTGTCGAATTCACCTAATAACTCCTGAACAAGCAGCACGTTACCTAACGAGCGCTGCTGAGACGGAACATGAAACCCCTAACGCTTATTAGATGCTGGACAAAGCGTTTGGATAGAGAAACTCGCCAAACTGCATTCTAACCGTTCTCGGGGGAAAAAGGAGGGCGTTCTTTGCCAAACTTAAGTCATCGGGAAACCGTGACTTGCCGCCGCCAGGTAAGGGAGATTGCGCTGGGTTTGTTCCGGAGCGCCCAGGCCGTAGCCTACGAGAAAGCCTTCGTCCACCAGAAAGCCAAAATAGTCCGGCTGAAGCTGCACCCGGCGAGCCGATTGCCGATCCAGCAATGTAGCAACTTTCACCGACGCTGCCCCGCGGGCCCGCAGGTCGCTCATCAAGAATTCGGTAGTAACACCGGAATGGATCAGGCCTTCGATCAGCAGCACGTGCTGCCCACGAATATCGGAACCGTGGCTGAAGAAGATTTCCAGCACCTCCCCGGGACCATCGCCCTGCTGTTTCTGGTAGCGCGGTTTAATGAACTGGCAGATCACCGGCCCTTCCAGTGACCGCGCCAAGTCGGCCATAAACATGAACCCGTTATCCAGCAACGCCATCACATGGATGGTCTGCCCACGATAATCGTCCGAGATCTGCCGCGCCATCTCTTTGACCCGCTTTTGGATCTGCTCGGCGCTGATGACCTGCCGCAGCTGCTCGGCTTTGGAAGTCTGATGCATTTCTCGACTCGCTATTCCCCACTTGCCGGTTCGGTCGCGACCTCTTGAATCAGAACAGCTGGTTCCGTTTGCGTTCGTGGCTGTAAGCGGGCAGGAACAAGAAAACCCCGGACCCAGATAATTTCTCCTCCGCTAACAATGACCGGCCACAGCTTCCGCTGTTGCCCTGCAAGATGCCGCTCCTGCAGCAACTCCTTTATCTTCTTTGCGGCCTTCCGGTGTGCCGGCCAAAATCGGTCTCCCGCACGCCAGTTCCGCACTAACAATTCTCGCGCCAGCAGCGCCGGATTCAACAAGTGTTCGGGATTATACCCCGCATGCGCTGCCCCTGATACCAGCGATGTCTCGAAACAGGTGCGCAGTTCCGCAACCTGCACCCTACCGGGTATCGGCAAGCGGTATTCGTAGCCAGCGCTGGGTTCCTCAGGCGCACCCCACTCGAAGCGCAGTTCTTCATTTCTCCGGACAACTCGCCATCCGCCCGGCAGGACTGTTTTATGCGAACCGCTGGGGTTGGCGTCCGCCAGCCCGAGAATCTCTTCCACTTGACGGAACTCCAGACGTAACCCCAGCGACTCAGCCCCCGCCCGCACGATTCGTCGCCGAAACGCTAACGGTAGTTCACGCAGGAAGGAAACCATGATTGAGCCCTTGGGCTGCGGCTTGCTATCCGAGACTTGTTCTGCCGCTCTCCAAACCTGCGGCCATACGCGAGCAAGCTGGTCCTGCCAGTATTCCTCCTCTGCCCGGGCGATGTCCGCCGTTTCCGCCAGTGCCTCGTGCACCGCCGGATTCAAATTCCGCTCCAATCGCGGCAACATACCATGCCGCACGCGGTTCCTGGCGTAGCGAAGATCTCGGTTGCTGGCATCCTCGCGCCAGTCCTGCCCAATGGCAGATAGATAGCTCAGCAACTCGTGCCGCCGGACCCCAAGCAAAGGTCGAATGATCGAATTGGTGCAGACCGCTGTGGAATCTGATGCACCTGAGAGCTGCCGCCCGTCCGCTGAGAACTGAGAACCGAGAACCGAGAACTGCGGATAAATTCCAGCCAGCCCCCGGGTGCCGCTTCCCCGCACCAGGCGAAGCAGGACAGTCTCGGCTTGGTCATCAAGAGTGTGAGCAGTGGCAATGTGATTCAAATTGCCCTTTAGCAGACGGACAAAGTACTGGTATCGCAGTTCGCGAGCGGAAGCCTCCACACTGAGATGCTTTCGTGACGCATGCTCCCGCACATCGCCGCGTTCGCGGTGCAATTGCAGCTTGTGCTTGTTCGCTAAGGCCGCTACGAATTCCTCGTCGGCATCGGACTCCTGCCCGCGCAGCAAGTGGTTGAAGTGAACCACGGATAGGACAACGCCAAGTTCCTTCCGTAACTCCAGCATCAGACGCAGAAGGGCGACAGAATCAGCGCCGCCGGAAACCGCAACGCCCACGCGGTCCCCAGCCTGAATCAGGCCGTTTCGCCGGATGTATTCCAGGACGCTCTGCGCGAGTTCCTGCACGGAAACATAGTACATCCGGTTGCGTCAGCAAAGACGCGTGTCCGGGTATACCTGACGCGTGAGACATCTGCCGGCTTGCTGCCTGCCAAGGTAAACTTCCGCCACAAGAGAACTCTATGCCCACGTTCATTCCGCTGCGTTTTCACCGTCTCTCGAACCAGGAACAAACCCGGCGAGCCACCGCGTTTCTTGATTCCATGCGCACTCGTCGGACGGTGCGGGAATTCTCCGACGAACCGGTTCCTTTTGAGCTCATTGAGACCGCAATCAAAACTGCTGCCACCGCTCCCTCGGGTGCTAACCGGCAGCCGTGGCGCTTTGTCGCGGTCTCAAATCCTGAGGTTAAACGGCAAATCCGTGAGGCTGCGGAAGAAGAGGAACGGGCATTTTACGAACACCGTGCTCCTGATGAGTGGCTGCAGGCGCTTGAGCCTCTTGGGACAGACTGGCACAAGCCTTTTATCGAAATCGCGCCTTACCTCATCGTCGTGTTCCGGGAAGACTACGGTCTGGAGTCCACACCCGACGGCAAGGCCACGAAAAAGAAGAATTACTATGTGATGGAATCGGTGGGGATCGCGTGTGGGCTGCTGTTGGCTTCGCTCCACTTGGCCGGTTTGGCCACGCTTACCCACACACCGAGTCCGATGGGCTTCTTGAGCAGAATTCTCCAGCGCCCGAAAAACGAAAAACCTTATCTGCTGATCCCGGTCGGCTATCCTGCCGCGGGAGCCCAGGTACCGGATGTCGGTAAGAAAGCGCTGGCGGAAGTGATGCAGTTTGTGTCCTGACCACGGACAGCAGCCTGAAGCATCAGATTTAGGATCTTTGCTCACGAATGCACTACATACCCGTCATTGCATGAGGAGGCACTGAGAATATGTCACTCTTAAAACGCTCTTCATTCGTGGCCCTTGCCGGAGCCGCATTGCTCGCCACCACTCTTCTTCCTTGGGCACAGGTTTCTTGGGCACAGGATCAGGGCCGAAGTTTTCACTGGGCCGGCAAACTGGCGAACGATCAGGTTATAGATATCCGCAACCTCAATGGAATCATTGACGCCGAGCCAGCCACGGGAGACGAGGTAGAAGTCTCGGCCGAGAAGAGCGGTCCGCGTGCTGACGAGGTGAAGATCGAAGTGGCCAAGAACTCCGATGGGGTGACTATCTGTCCCATCTACCCCGGCATGAGCGGCTCCTGCGGATCGTACGAATGGCATTCCAGCAACTTCCACAACGACAACACCAAAGTGGACTTTAGGATCCGCGTGCCGCGCACTGTCCGTTTCAATGCCCAGAACGTCAACGGCAGTGTGAAGGCCGAGCATATGAGCAAACCGGTTCGCGCGAGCAGCGTCAATGGCAGCGTGCGAGTTTCTACGGATGCCTGGGCGGAGCTCTCGTCGGTCAACGGTTCGATTGATTGCAGCATGGGAAGTGCCGACTGGAATGCTTCCCTCAAACTCGAGACGGTGAACGGGTCGATTCACCTGTCTTTGCCAAGCGATACGAATGCCGATGTGAAATTCCGCTCAGTCAATGGGCGTCTGAGTTCCGACTTCCCGCTGACCGTCAGCGGAACCTTGGGGGGACGCAGCATGACCGGTAAAATCGGCAACGGCGGGCGCCAACTGACGCTCGAAACCGTGAATGGAAACGTGGACTTACGCCGTGGGGGCATCTAGAAGCAAGAACTTCATTGGTACACCTACGCGTCTCTTGTGGCGGGAAAGTTGTCCTTGGGCCCAGTTTTTAACGCTAAACTCCAGCAATCCTAGCACCTCCGGCATTACTGTCGGCAGCTCCAGACCTGCCCTTTTCCAACTTGCCTCCGGACATTAAGGATTACAATATGCCGAGCACCCACTCCCAGCGGTTCAGCATCCAATCGCTGTGGTTCGGGAAGGCCTGAAGGTCCTCAATGAAAAGTGTTTACAGGCTGTTGCTTGTTGTTTTGACATCTATGGCGTTTGCCCAGCAAACGCCCGCTACTAATCCGAGTACCTCCGCGTCCCAGCCAGCCGCGAGCCAACCCAACGCGAATCAGCCCGCGCCGCGAAAGATCGATCGCGCTACCTCCTACTACCACTATACTTTGGCCCACATGTACGAGGAGCAGGTATCGATTTACGGCCGCAGCGACCTGGCTACAAAAGCGATTGAAGAATACCGCCAAGCGATTGAGGCCGATCCTACTTCCGAGTACCTGACCTCAGGTCTGGCCGAACTCTATGCCAAAACCGGACGCATCCGCGATGCTGTGCTTGAAGCGCAAGACATTTTGAAGCGCGATCCAAATAACCTGGAAGCACATAAGTTGTTGGGCCGTATCTACTTGCGGTCTCTGGGCGACAATCCCGGAAGTACCGCTTCCCAGGATGTCCTGAAGCGTGCGATCGAGCAATATCAGGAGATCATCAAGCTCCAGCCCGACAGTCTGGATGACCACCTGCTCCTCGGTCGTCTGTACAGCGTCAACAAAGACCTGCAGAAGGCCGAAAACGAGTTCAAGACTGCCATCAAGCTGCAGCCCGATTCCGAAGAGGCGGTCACTACCCTGGCCTATCTCTATAACGAAGAGGGAGATAGCGCACGGGCGGCGCAGGTGCTCAGCTCCATTCCCGATGCGGGACGCTCAGCGAAGCTCTATTCCGCGCTCGGTTACACCTACGAGCAGCAGAAGGACTACAAGAAAGCGATTGATGCCTATCGCCACGCGATCGAGATGGATCGCGACAATCTGGATGCGATCCGCGGGCTAGCTCAGAATCTGCTAAACGACGGTCAGACCGATGCCGCGCTCGAGCAGTACAAGATCATTGCTGACGCCAATCCGGAGGACCCGCAGACCTACATCAAGATGGCCGAGATTTATCGCAAAGACGGCAAGTTCGATCAGGCCTTGGAGAATCTGAAGAAGGCCGAGTCCATGGTGCAAGACTCGGTAGAAGTGCCTTACAACATCGCCGCTGTGTACCAGGCGGAGGGCCGCTACGACGAGGCTGCACAGGTTTTGCAGACCCTGCTCAAGAAAACCGAGAAGGCCGACAATAACTACACTCAGGGCGAGCGCAGCAATCGCGCCGTGTTCCTTGAGCGGCTAGGGACGATTTATCGCGACAACAATCAGGATCAGCTGGCGATTGATACTTTCCGGAAAATGCTGACTCTGGGCGACGACAACGCCGAGCGTGGCTACCAGCAGATCATCGACACCTATCGCGAAGCCAAGCAGTGGCAGCAGGCCACCGACACCGCTAAAGAAGCCGTTCAGAAGCTGCCCAACGATCGCGGCCTGAAGATGGTCTACGCCGCGCAACTGGCCGACATGGGCCAGCCTGACCAGGGACTGCAGCTCGTCAAGTCTCTGCTGAAGGGTACTCCGGAAGACCGCGAGGTGTACGTCACGCTGTCGCAGATGTACAGCCGGCTGAAACGCTGGCCCGACGCCGAGCAGGCGCTGGATAAAGTCGAGCAGCTTTCCAGCAAGCCGGAAGAGAAGGAGTACGTCAATTTTCTTCGCGGCTCCACTTATGAGCGCCAGAAAAAATATGACTTGGCGGAGGAGATGTTCCGCAAGGTCCTGGCCAATGATCCTGACAGCGCCGTCACTCTCAATTATCTCGGCTACATGCTTGCCGATCGTGGCATCAAGCTGGAAGAGGCGCTGACACTGATCAAGAAAGCAATTGGCATGGATCCCGCCAACGGCGCTTATCTGGACTCTCTCGGCTGGGCGTACTTCAAGCTGGGCAAGTACGATATGGCCGAAGAGAATCTGGTCAAGGCAGCCCAGCGCACCAATAGCGATCCCACGGTTCAGGACCATCTCGGCGATCTTTACCAAAAAACCGGACGGCTGAAGCTGGCTGCGGCGCATTGGGAGCGGGCGATCAATGAGTGGAACAAGACTGTCGCCGCCGAGGTTGATCAGACCGACGTTTCCCGCGTGGCCAAGAAACTTGAATCCGCAAAAGTCAAGCTGGCGAAGGACGAGGGCAGTAAACAGTAGCTGGAAGCCAGTTCTCCGTTGTCAGTTCTTAGTTCTCAGTTCAAGGAGGCACAACTTCGGTTGTGCCTTTTGTTTTAGAGTTTCAGGCGGCGACCAAGAACAGAATCCTGTCACGGATTGGCCCGGACTAATAGGATTTAGACTCGCAACCACTCAGATCCATGTTGATGCGCGAAAATCCGGGGCCGCCTTCCGGTTAGGAATACTCTAATTTTGCTAAACTCAGCCCATGTTCGCTGACTACGCGGTGCGGGCGGAGCATTCCCGCGGACGGCGATTCCCCGAGCCCAGCCATCCTTACCGCAACGATTTCCAGCGCGACCGCGACCGCGTCATCCATTCCCGGGCCTTTCGACGCCTGGAGAACAAAACCCAGGTCTTCACCCGACGCTATTCCGATCACTTTCGCAACCGGCTCACTCATACCATTGAAGTCGCGCAGATTGCACGCACCATCGCCGCTCAGCTTGGATTAAATGTCGATCTGGTGGAAGCCCTGGCGCTCGCCCACGATATCGGACATCCCCCGTTCGGCCATGCCGGGGAGAAGGCGCTGGCTGCGGCTATGCAGGCGCACGGCATGTCGTTTGACCATAATCTGCACGCTCTGCGTATCGTGGAAGATTTCGAACTTCGCTACGCGGCATTTCGAGGATTGAATCTGAGCTTCGAAGTTCGTGAGGGCATCATTAAACACTCACGCGACTACCCAGGTCGGGATTTTCCACAGCTGGCCGAATACCTGCTCGACCAGCGTCCTCCTCTTGAAGCGCAACTGATCGATGTGGCTGACGAGATTGCCTACGCCACCGCTGATCTTGACGACGGATACGAGGCCCGCCTGCTCACCCTGGAACAAATCCGAAGTGGAGTTCGTTTGTTTGACGGATTCTATCGGGATGTTGAGCAGGGTTATCCCGAGGCCATGGAAAAGCTAAAGTTCAATGAGGCTCTCAAACGCGTTCTCGACCGCATGGTGGGAGGTCTAATAGAGAATACGCAAAAGGAGATCCAAACCACCGGAGTTCGAACATTGGAGGATGTGCGACGTTGTCCTTCGCGCCTGGTGACTCTCAGCCCCGAGGTTGAAGAGCAGCGGCGTACAACCAAGGAGTTCCTGTATGCGAATCTTTACTTTAGCCCAGCGCTCGATGAAGAGAAGGAAGACGCGGAACGGGTCATCCGCGATTTGTTTGGGTTCTGGATAAGCAAGCCTGAATCGCTTCCTCCCAGCTACCAGGAAAAGGCGCAGCACGAGCCGTTGCCGCGTGTAGTCTGCGACTACATTGCGGGAATGACCGACAGCTACATCCACGAACAGTACGAGAAATTCTGCGGAACACGAAACCCTTAACCGCAACGGCACGAAGGGACCCAAAGTTTCTGCAGTCCGAGTCCTTTGCGAACCTCAGTGTTCCTTTGCGTTCTCTTTTTCGTGTTGTTACTTCGCCACCGCGTTCACGACGTCATATAGAATCCGAAATCCGCGCCGCACCTCTTCCACCCTGATCCGTTCATCGTTGCCGTGCTCGGTATTCCCTTCCTCCTGGGTCGCGGTGTAGGGCGAAAATCCGTAAGCGTGGATTCCCAACGGGCGATAGCGTTGGTTTTCCGTGTAACCGCTGGTCAGGCGCGGCACCACAGGTGTTCCAGGAAAGTAGTGTTCCGTGACCTGCCGGAAAGTGTCGTACAGAGGCGTTTTCGTAGGCGAGTAGTTGGCCACGCGGAACTCTTTGTTGAGCGGCTCGACGCTCACATTGGAATCATTGACGACCCGTCGGATCGCTTCCAGCAGCGTCTGCGGGTCCTCTCCCGGCAACATGCGGACGTCGAGATTTGCCCAGGCTGCCGGCGGAATCACATTCGTCTGTTCGGAGCCACCCAGCATGGTTAGCGAAATCGTATTTCGCAGCAGATAGTTCAGCGATTCGTCATGCTCGATCTCGTCCTGGAAGTTTTTGTCCTGGATCGCTTGCTGAACGTTGCGGAACTGGCTGGCCCGCGCGGCCGGTTCATACGGCGCCATGGCTTGCAGGAATTCCTCCACCACTGGCAGGACTTTCAGGGGCGCACAGTAAGCGATCACGCGATTCAGCGCATGCACCAGCCGGTTGGGCGCGGAATCCTCAATCGGCCGCGATCCGTGTCCTGGACGGCCGTGCGCGGTGAGCCGCAGCCAGAAAGTAGTTTTCTCGCCCACGTCTACGCCCACGTATTTCACCTTGCCGTTTTCCAGCAGGTTCTCACCGCCTTCATTGATCAGGAACTCGGCATTGCCCAGAAGATCGCGTTTGTTCGCGATGAACCAATCGGTGCCCGTGTTCCCGGCTTCCTCATCACTCACCGCCAGAAAAATGACATCACGGTTGAGCGGAACCTTCTCGCGCTTGAGCATAACCATCACAACCAATTGCGCCAGCCCTTCGCTCTTCATGTCCTGTGCGCCGCGGCCGTAGATGGAGGCCGTCCACCACGCTTGCGCTGAACGGCGGCACCTTCCAGTGAGAGGGATCGCTGGTCACCACGTCCATGTGGTTCAAAAGAATGATCGGCCTCTCGGGATGAGCCGTCGTATGCGGGACTCTCGCCCATAAGTCAGCGCGCCCCGGAGCGTATTCAAACACTTGATTCTCGATGCCTTCCTGGTCGAGAATCTTTTTAAAGAAGGCGGCGGAGCGAGTTTCATTGCCGGGCGGGTTCGTGGTGTCGATCCGCAGGTATTCCCGTTCCCATTGCAGGGCAAGACCCGAGTATTCCGTGCCTTTGGTTTCCTCCGGCATTCCCGCCAACCGGTTGGATGAGCTTGCGCAGCTGACTGCGTCAATGAGCTGGTCGCAGACGTCAGCAGAACGAGAGTGGCAAGAAAACGGCACAGGGACAGAGACAAGGACATCCCACCTCCTGAGTCTTCGCGCACTGCAGATCTCCCGTGCTGGAGACATTCTTTACGATTCTTTACTGATTTTTTACACGTTTCGCCGCAAACCGGGGTTTATTCTCGAGTAGCAGTAAGTCCCGTAAGGTCGTTAATTACTGTGCCCATTGGTCTCGCTGCCGGGCTCTCCCCGAGGCAGCGAGATTTTTTGGTTTCTAGAACTCTTCTCCGCTACCGCGATGCGGAATGTGCTTCTCAAACTCCGTATTTTACAGAATAGAAGCCGTTTTGCCGTCGACACGGCACACATTCGGACCAGCTTTTCGAAGGGTGTATGGCTTCAGGCCGCCTCGTGGGCGTCGTTCTCAGAGTGGTCCTGAGTTTCGGAATCGATCAGAACTGCGAAGAGCTGGATGTAGGCGGAGCGGACGCGTTCGGAATAGTCGAAGAGAGCGCTTGTTGTCGGGTTGATTCCAATTTCAAGGTTCGGAACGATTGGAAGTGGCATGGGGATCCTTCAAATGAGCGAAGCCTATGATGTTGGGCAGCGTAGAAGGTTTGTTGTCGGTTAATTCTTTGGTGTATTGCCCGGCCGGAATTACAAAGCGCGAATTTCCCGGCCCCAAGATGGCGAAAATCATGCAAATCCGGTAAAATCTATGTTTTGCCAGTTAATATCTGAACTTTTCTGGAGTAGACATGGCACAAGTTTGCGACATTTGCGGCAAAGGGCCGCAGTTTGGAAATACCATCAGCCACGCTCACAACGTGAGTAAACGTCGATGGAACGTCAATCTCCGCCCCGTCCATGCCAAAGTAGGCGCCGCAACCAGGCGGATTCGGGTTTGCACCTCGTGCCTGCGCAGCGGCAAAGTGGTTAAAGCCTAGAACGATCTACCACCCAGGACACTCATTCTTTCCAGGGCTGACGCGCGAATTACGAAGTACGACTGACGATGTCTTCATGAGACCTTCCAGACAAAATCGTCAGTCGAAAATTGGCCCTCTTATTTCACTCCCAGCAATTCCACGTCGAAGATGAGGGTCGCGTTGGGCGGGATCACGCCAGGATAACCCTGAGGACCGTAAGCCAAGTCTCCGGGAATGCGCAATTGCCGCTTACCGCCGACCTTCATCCCCACGATGCCCTCATTCCATCCTTTGATCACAGGCGCATTGCCCAGATTCTCCACGGTGAACGGCGCCTTGCCGACTGAGGTGTCGAACATCTTGCCGTTGGTAAACCAGCCGGTGTAGTTGACCGTAACGGTGTCGCCCTTCTGGGCAGCTTTTCCGGTTCCGGTCTTAATGTCCCAGTATTCGAGGCCGTCGGCGGTTTTGGTCGGGGCGCCTGTGACTTTGGTGGGACCGCTGGCGGGACTGGCCGTTTTCCTGGAAGAACTGTTCTGCGCGGCAACTGCGACGGCAGCCAGCACGATCAGCACAATCAAGAGAGAATTCCTTAGCATCAAATCGGCTCCTTTGAATTTTTTGATTCTAGTTGCTATTGTCGACTGAACTCTTCGGCAATTTTAGTTCCTGAGCCCTGCAATCACGTCAATCTCTACGAGCACGTCTTTGGGAAGGCGTGCTACCTCGACCGTCGATCGGGCAGGAGGCGCGGACGGGAAGTAGCGTCCATAGACTTCGTTCATTGCTGAAAAGTCTGCCATGTTCTTCAGGAACACAGTAGATTTTACGACTTCTTCCACTGCGCTGCCGGCGGCCTTCAGGATTGCCGTAAGATTCTTCAACACACGATCAGTTTGAGCAGCGACATCTCCGGCGATCACCTGCTGGGTAGCCGGATCGATGGCGACTTGGCCAGAAACGAATACGAAGCCGTTCGCGCGGATGGCTTGAGAATACGGCCCAATCGCCTGCGGGGCTTCGCCGGTCGCAATCACCTCACGCATCACCCCTCCGTCTATCGCAGATTGTAGATTTTAGATTGCAGATTGGAGACTTCACAAATCTGCTATCTGCACTCTTAGATCTGCGATCCGCAATGTAGGTCTGCGAGTCTCTTCTAGATTTTCTGCAATCTTTGCACATCGTGCACGCCAGGAATTTTCCTCACGCCAGCAATGATGTTTTCCAGGTGCTTCAGATCGGCTATGTCGAGCACTATGTCGATGTTCGCCTGGCCGTTCGCGGTGCGCGCTTCGATGTTGCGGATATTGGTCTTGGTATCGCTGATGACAGCCGTGATCTGCTTCAACATCCCGAATCGGTCGTCGCAAAAAACCGTCAGCTTGACGGGGTAGGCCGTGGGGGTTGACTCATCCCGTCCCCATTCCACGTCGATTCGGCGCTCAGGTTCGTACATGAGGTTCACCACATTCGGACAATTCAGCGCATGAACAGCCACGCCTTTGCCCCGGGTGACATATCCAACCACGCCCTCGCCGCGAATCGGGTTGCAACATCGCGCGCGGTAGACGAGCAGATCGCCGTGCCCTTTGACGCGGATGGCGTTGTTGGAATGGTCCCCGCCAAACACGCGGCGCACGGCGCTGGCAATTCCGTGTTTATCGCGGTCAACCTCTGCGACCGGTTGGGTATCGGCAGGGATCATGCGCGCCAAGACTTGCCGCGCCGAGTATTTCCCATAGCCGATGCCCGCCATCAGGTCGTCGGGCTTGCCTAAACCATAATCAGACGCAATCTTCTGCAGCTCTTCGTCTTTGATCTCTTTCAGCGGAACTCGATATTTCCGCGCTTCTTTCTCTATCAGTTTGCGGCCTATCTCGATGGCGCGTTCGCGCTGATGAACGTTGAGCCAGTGCTTAATCTTGTTGCGTGAGCGTGACGACTTGACGATCGACAGCCAATCGCGGCTGGGCTTATGCCCGGCTTGGGTGAGAATCTCGACGATATCGCCACTGTGCAGCTTGTGACGCAGTGGAACCATGCGTCCATTGACCTTGGCACCGACACAACTGTGCCCGACTTCGGTATGTATCGAGTAGGCGAAATCAATTGGCGTCGCATCCCGCGGCAGTACCACGACTTTGCCCTTGGGAGTGAAGGTGTAGACCTCCTCGGGATAAAGGTCGATCTTGAGTGTGGAGAGAAATTCGTTGGGATCGGAAACGTCGCGCTGCCACTCGACTACTTGCCGCAGCCAGGCCAAGCGTTGCTCATCTTGTGCGGAGACGGGACCATCTTTGTATTTCCAGTGTGCGGCGATACCTTCTTCCGCTACCTTGTGCATTTCTTCGGTACGGATCTGCAATTCGAATGGCGTGCCTTCCTCAGTGATCACCGAGGTATGCAGCGACTGATAGAAGTTGGGCCGCGGCATGGCGATGAAGTCTTTGATTCGCCCCGGCACCGGCCGCCACAGATTGTGGATGATGCCCAGCACCGCATAGCAATCCTGCAAAGAGTTAGTAATGATGCGCATCGCAAACAGGTCGTAAACCTGATCGACAGCTATTCGCTGCCGCAGCAGTTTCTTGTGGATGCTGTACAGACGCTTGATGCGGCTCTCGACCCGCGCCGTAATGCCCGCCTCTTTGAGCCTGTCGCGGAGCTCCTGTCCGATTCTCGCCAGGAATGCTTCGCCAGCTTTACGGCGGGCTTCAACGGCCTCGTGAAGCTGCTGGTAAGAGATGGGGTCGACATAGCGGAAGCCGAGGTCTTCGAGTTCGCCGCGGATCTTGCCCATCCCAAGGCGGTGCGCAATAGGCGCATAGATGTCCAGCGTCTCGCGCGCGATCTTCTGCTGGCGTTCCGGATCCAGATGTTCGAGGGTGCGCATGTTGTGCAAGCGGTCGGCCAGCTTGATGAGCACGACGCGAATGTCGTCTACCATGGCCAACATCATCTTGCGCAGATTTTCCGCCTGCTGCTCTTCGCGGGTAGCGAAGTCGATGGCCGAAATCTTGGTGACGCCCTCGACGATGTGCGCTACCTGCTCGCCAAATTCCTTGCGAATGTCAACAATGGTGACTGAGGTATCTTCTACTGAATCGTGCAGCAGGCCGGCGGCGACAGCCACCGGATCCAGCTTCATCTCTGACAGGACGAGCGCAACCTCCATGGGGTGGACAAGATAAGGCTCGCCCGAGGCGCGAGTCTGTCCGGAGTGAATTCGCTGGGAATAGTCGTAGGCTTTGCGGACGAGCTCCAGATCGTCGTTGGGGCGGTTGGCCTCCATCCGTTTCAGTAGGTCACGGTACTTGGTGACCGTAAGCGCTGTCGTCGCGATCTGTTGGCGCAACGTCGCCATGCTGGATTATAGCCCGTGGGCGGCGGAGGAAAGGGGAGTGGGTCCCGGAGAGCTACTCCTGCTCTGAATTATAGCGTTCGAGAAGATATGCAGTGCTCATCAAAAGTATCGACCAAAGCCACCAAGAATGGATCTGGCAAAGGCGTTTTACGGGCTCACACTCGTACGTCCGCTTCCGTCTTCCCAAAGTGAATGCGGCAAGCGGATGTGAGTTGCAAAGTGGAGCCGGGCAATACTTCTGCCAGGGGTTGTTCGCCAACCCTAGCAGTCCACTTGCGGCCAGAGAGATTCTTCAGCCCTAAGTCGCCGTTCGTCACCTCGGCTAGCGGGGCGAAGAAGTTGTAAGGATCACCCTCAAGGTGATGCGGGAACAACTGCGCTCCAGGGCTAAGCATGACAAAGGACGCGTTCTTGGAATCGCCAATGCGCATTCGCGGCGGGAGGCTGGGAATCTTCGCGCACGCCCAGCAAGGGGCCAGGCTGCCATTGGCTTTCAGATAATCGAGATCAAAAAATAACTCCGCCTCGCCGCACTGCGAACAAACAAAGATCGAGTCGCGCAGACGGCACATCTCCTTGCGCCAGTCGTTGTCCATGACTCGCGCATCTGGATCTTTCAGGCCTCTAGTAAAGCTGGTGGTAAACAGCTCACGCATGGATTGGGGATAGATTCTCCAGAAATTCGCGATCCGGCTCTGGCCTGACAACGGACGATTCGACTCATTCTGCGGATCAAAAATAAACACCGGGTCGTCCACATACATACGCTTGGTCTTGTGCGGATCGCCCGGCTCGTAGGGCAGATCCTCTTCTCTTTTGCCCATCAGTGGATGGCCGGTCATAAAAATATAGAAGAGCAGCACTGCCAGCGAAAAACGGTCGCTCCTCGAACTCGGCCCGACTTTGCGGCTGGCCACTTCCGGAGCCATGAAGCCGGGAGTCCCCAGAATCCCACCCGGACGGCCATCCACATCCACGTTGTCGGTGTCGCCAATTCGTACATCCCCGGTATTTGGATCGAAGAACAAATTGCCGAAATTGACGTCGCGATAGCAGAAGCCGCTGGAATGCAGCTTCAGGAAACTGTGCGCCACGTGGAATCCGACGGTCGCCAGCGCGCGGAATGACGGTTCGCAACAGGGCCTGGGCCCGACCAGATCGACCAGACTGATGAAATTAGGTTCCTTGAGCGGCATCACGTAGCCGCTAAAGCCGGTACTCTTCGGCATGGAAAGCAGATCGAATGGCCACAGGAATTTCTCCGTGGGGAATCCACGGTTCACGGCATCTTTGAGTCGCTGCCACAGCCGCGGATCGGCGTCCGCGTAGCCCGGCTTGTACCACTTCACCGCGTAGTCGAGCGCCCCGATCTGCCCCTTGTAGACCTCTGCCTGCGTGCCTTCTGCAATGTAGTCTTTGATCACGCAGCTGGCTTGCATGCCGCGCGCGATCACGATCTGTCCCCGTCGCAGAGTGGTCTTCATGGCAGGTGGATAAATTACGCCGGAACCATGGCCTTCGCTTCCGATCCCCCGATCTCTGTCGGCGCTCGGCCTTTAGCGCGAGCCCCGTTTCCCGATTTCGACGGCTCACTAATTTGATCTTTAGGGTGTTGGCTCTTGCCGGGTGGCAACTCCAGCACAGTTGCCGCTGCTCCGTGAAAGTCGATGTGCATCTTGTCTTTCAGGGGCAGGGCTCTGTGAGGCTCGATATTCGAATTCCCGCTCTCCGACGTTACTGACCAGGCGTGCTTGGAAACATTGGTGAGTTGCCGCCCATCCTTGGATACTTGCGCGATCGGCCGGCTCTTTTCAGCCATGCCGAGTTCTTGCGAGTTGATCTTTTTCTCTGCCGTCAGCGGAAGGTTTTCGCCTGAATCCAATAGTAGTGCCCACTGCGGCTGGCGAGAGGCAGTGGTGCCGGGCTTCTTGGGATCTTTCAGCCCGGGGTCCGCAATTGGCACGGGGGGCTTGAGTTTCCAGTTGCGCGCGAAGAATGCTCCCGCTCCGATGAGGGCGACCGCGGCGATCACGCCTAATGTGCGCTGGAACTGTCTTGCCGATTTCCGGGTTCGCTGATACTCGGCCTCCACCGCCCGTAACTTGGCAGCCTGTGCCGCGTGATCTTCCTGTAACCGAGTAAACGCCGAATTCGTGACTGCCTGCGGTTTGGGCTTCTCGGTATTGGCACGGCCTTCACGCCGCATGATGCCTAAAGTGATGTCGTCTCCGCTGCCCTTTTTCGATGCTTCTTCTAAAATTGCCGGCAATTCCTGCGACATGGCTTCCAGTCCAGCTTCGCGAATCATCTGCAGGTAGTCGCGGCCAATCAAGAGAAAGTCTTCTTCAGAACGGAATGAGTTCGAATAACCGTCGGTGGAGAGCAACATCAAAGCCGGGGGACCATCCGCATCTCTTACCAGGCGCGCGCGAAAGTCGTTCCAGGCTTCGGGCTGACAAAGGGATGTCGTCTGATTCGCAACCAGGCGGCTGTCTTCCGGCAACGGACGCGTGGTTTCGCCCGTCTCGTCTACAGTGAGAATGTCCCCGTCCCCAAGTTGCAGGTATAGGATCCAATTCTGGGTTGCAGCCACCACCAGCAGCGTCGCACCATAGGCAAGCTGGGGATTGCTGCTGACCTGCTCTTTCGCCTCGGGCCCGTCTGCCTCGGCAAGCGTATTCAGTTCTTCTTCGGTAAAGGGACTTTGCTGGAAGTGGGACGATACTGTCGCGTGCCACTCTTGTACCAGCCGCTTCGGCAGGTCCTTGGTAGCCGCTTGCTCCAGCGCCGCAACATCGGAAACCGTGGCTGTCCCCGACGCCTGTTTGGCAAAATCCCGCAGAATCGGGATGGCGGTGTGTACCGCGATCTCCGATCCCAGATGGCTGCGAAAATGCCGGTGACTTCCATGTCCATCCGAAACCGCCAATATTGCGCTGGTGGCGCCGCCATCTTCGTCGCGCCATGCCTTCCAGTTGTCCTGGTTGGGCAATCCCGTACGCAGGTGAGCGGCGCCCCGCACCGAGCATCCCACAGTGTGCCACCGCGTTTTTTTCGCTAACGCCGGCATAGTCTCTCCCGCCGCTTTCGGTTGCAATGGTTGCGCTTCGATTTCTATGTGTGCCTTCGGGCGCGCCGAGAAGCCGCTTTATTTGTCACTCCGGTGAGAAATCCACTGTCACCCCGATTACCACACATCCTCATCCGCAGATTGTTGTGCCGGTTGCGGAACCGACACCGGCGCCGGCGGCGGCTCTTTCCCTGGAGGCGTTCCCGTCACCGATGTCGATACCCATTTGATCCAATTCACCAGCTGCTCCGCGCTATCTGCCCGCAACACCGAGCGTTCCCGGGTGTCGATGAATTTCGTCAGCGTATCCAGATCCGCATCCTGACCAATGGCAATCGCCTGCTTCACCGCGCGCTTTCCCCACGGAACATCGAGCAGCGCCTGCAAAGCCCCTTTCCAATCGTCGGTCGGCTTTCCGTCCGACACCAGCACAATCACCGGAGGCAGCATGCGTGCATTCGCCGGCATGGAGCGCAGTTCCTCAGCCAGCAACGCAAATGCCTGTCCCATGTCGGTCTCGCCGTCCGCACGCAAATCAACCCATTTGAAATCCGATAGCAGCGTCGGTTGAGCAACGTGCCAGGTCGCTCCTGAGGAAAACTTGATCGCCCTGACGTAGAACTGTGCCTCGGGATTACTGTCTGCCGCGCTCTTCATCGACGGAACCACTTCCCGGATCGCGTTGTTCAAGGCTTCGATCTTGCCGCCTTCCGACATGGAGCCCGAGCAGTCCAGAAGCCAGAAGAAGTGCAACGGTCGGCCGGCATACTCACCACCAGGTCGCAATGCCATTTCGATTCCTCCTCAAGAAATTCGCTGACAAGTTCTGATCGAACCTGCGTCCAGTGGTCCCTCTGCCGAGCCCGGAACCACCGGCGAAACTTCGTCGAAACTTTACTGTGAAGCCGGAAGCCGGCTCACGCGGAAGGAAACCGCGGTTTCTGCGCCGATCCGTGCCGGAGTAGCCGTCATCGCTGCCGCTCCCAACCCACCTCCGGCGCCAAGGCCCGCTCCGATGGCCGCTCCCTTGCCGCCACCCGCGATGACCCCGATGGCTGCTCCAATTCCCGCACCGATCCCAGTTTTCACCGCCGTGCTCTTGCCGTGGGCAGCGCCGTGGGCGGTATAGGATCCGCTCAGCGGATAATTCCTGCCCTGTACTGACACTTGGACAAGCGAGAGCGTCACTGATGGCACGCCCTTAAGGCGCGCCGAGTTCACCTGCGCCACCCGCATCGTGACCGGCGACCCATCGGGAATCACCACTTTGCCATTGGTGTAAATCGGACCTGCGACCACCCCTGAGACGGTCTGTCCTACCTGCGCCTGGTTCGAATCGAGTCCCTGGTCCACACGCACGCTTACCGTAGCCCTCGCCGGAACGGTTGCGCCGTTCGTATCCAGCACCGGATGCTGGTCGGACGAAGAACCGGGCTTGCAATTCGGATCGTTGGCGGCACAAGGAACGTTGTTATTGTCGTCGTGGTGTCTAGTATCCGGACGAGGCCACAACTTCACCGCAAGCAGTAGCAGCAGCACTGCCGCGACGGCGACGCCCACCTTCTTGCGGACGGTCATCGAACCCATAAAGCTCGCTTTTGACGGACCCGGCGTGACCACCGGCCCTGGGTCCGGCCCCGGCGTGACACCGCGCTCACGGTCAGATTTCAGGCCGAGCTCAGCGCGCCGGTTCCGTTCTGACTTCTCTTTTTCAGGATCGAGGGCCGGCATCACACCGGCAGCGGCCATTCCACCTGCCATCCCAACTTGCCCAGCGCCCGCCCCGCCGCCATTAGCAGCGGCATCTCCGCCGGCCAGCAGATTCTCGTCCACCGGGTCAGATTTCGGGCCAAGGCTGATGTCCAGGGCATAGGACCACGCTTCCACCGCCCAGTCCGCCACATCGGGAGCCAGCCCGCGATCGTCTTGCAACCGCTGCACCAGCCGCGCCCGCATGGCTTCCGGCGTCATCGCCGTTTGCCAGGAGCCCCTCAATTCCATTGGGACCCGCTCTCGCATCGCCCCTACCAGTACCGAAATCTCGCGTCGATACGCTGCGCAGTGATCTTTTAGCAGCCCTTCGCAACGTTCAGGATCTTGCAGGATCGATTCGCCGTTTCTTGCCACGATCTCCCGCAACTTCTCACGAGCCGTGTCATTCATTGCAGTTCTCCTACTACGATTTCTCGATTTGAAAGTTTCTCCGCCAGAGTTGTAAACCCTGCAAATGCCAAACTGTCCGCCAAAAAGCTCACCAGGTCATAGCCGATCACAAATGGCGTTGTCGCCAGCAGTGGGGCTGCGGATGATTCTCCTGACTCTTGATTCACGCCACTTCCCCATCCACAGCTCCAAAACTGATTCGCGTGCCGGAACTTAACCGGATCGCCTGCCCCGGCAGCAACTCCTTGCGAACTCCATTGGTGGTCAGCACTTGCCAAGTCGAGGCTGAGAGATTTCTCAGCCCCAGTACCGTTGGATCCTGCGGATTCTTGGTGACTTCCGCTACGGGCCCGCCTTCGGTTTGCGGCCGCAGGCCAGGGATCTGATGACTAAGCAGCTTCAATCCAGGAACAATCACCACACGACGGCTGCCGAATTTCAGGCTGAGACTCCCCGAGGGCCTCTGCGGCGATGCACCCGGCACCGGCATGTCCTTGATCTGCGGATTTAATGGCAAGTACTCGGCTTCCAGAATTGGAGACGCACCTTTCGGTACCGGCGCGCCCGCTGCAGCATGCGCCACCATGGCATCCGTCACCCGACTGGCTGCTAGTGACGCCCTACGTCGAGCGCCCAGAATGATGCTCGATCGCAGAAGTGCCCGATTAGGCGATATCTCGCGAGCCTTGAAAATAGCGGTTGCCAGGGAGGCATAAGAGAGCACTCCGATAATCAGCATGCCATTGGGGGTGTCCCTGGCAGCAGCCCACAAGGTATGCAATGTGGCCGAAAGCAAATATCCGAAGCCCAAAATCTTCCACCGGCTCTTTGGCTTCATCGCTGCGAGACCTACCATGTACCCGAAATATCCGCTATACGCCGCATTCCCACAAACGTCGGTAATCAGTTTGTGGACGGTCAGGCTTAGCCCCTGAATCTGCGCTAAGGCCAAGTCTCCATGAGTTGCTTTTGAAATGAAGTCCATGTAGCGGGGCACGTCTTTGAACATAGTTTCCGAGAGCGCGAAACCTGCGGCCGAAGCTGCCGCCAGAGTGATGCCATCCAGAGGTTCCGAGACCCCCATCGCCTCGCGGTCTGAGGACGACTTAAACCGAGGAGTCAACCACAGCAGAAGAAGCACAGGAACGATCTTGACCAGTTCTTCGGGCAAACCTTCCGCGAAAAAGCGGTTGAAAACCAGCCCTCCGAAGCTGTACGCGCCCCAAGTGTTGGGATCTCCCACATTACCGGGCAATATGGGTTCCAACACAAAATCAAACTGGGCCATGCCGTAGGCGACCAGAAACGCGAACGCCATGGTTCCAAACACCACCAGCCACGACTTCTCCTTGCCACACAACCGGTCCACGAAGAAGTGCGTTCCACCCGCAATGATGATCGCCACTGCCCAGGCCAGCTTCAACTCGGGCGGACTGAATAGCATCGCCGCCAGCAGCGCCAGCACGGGAACAAAAAATCCCTTGGAACCCAAACTTCGCCATTTCGACGGCAGCGGCAACATCTGCGACCAACCCGGCACCGAACCGCCGCGAATGGTGTCACCGCCCGGTCTTTCTGCCATCTCTACCCCCCGCGTCTAGACTTCCACGGACAAACTTCTACCGCCATATTCAAAGACTCGGAATACTTCCATTTATTACCGTGCGGGCTTGGGTGAGCAGAAACCCACAAACATCGCCAATTTCCTGGGGAGGACAATTACAACCTGCAGAGGAGTCGCAGTGCTTGCAGTGCTCTCAAACCGGCCCGCATAGCGATGGCTGCACACAATATCGTAAGCTGGCAGGTTGCGCAAGCCTGCCCCTAGAATTGCCAGCCTAGCCTTTTGAGGAGGTCATTCATGTCCGAAACTACGTTCGAAACTGCCCGTCTTGCCGACCAGGCCCGCCGCGCCTTTGAGGGAGCAGCCTGGCACGGCGACTCAGTTCTAGAGCTCCTCGCCGATGTGGATGCAGCTACCGCCGCCGGCCATCCCATACGCGATGCCCATAGCATCTGGGAACTCGTCCTGCACATCGCCGCGTGGGATGGCGCGGTTCTTCGTCGCACAGGGGGAACCGCCGTCAGCCTTACTGACGAACAGAATTTCCCTCCGGTCAATGACATCAGTGAAGCCGCCTGGCGACAAGCCGTGGCATATGCTGCCGAGACGCACGAAAAGATGATCAAAGCCATCTCCGCCTTTCCGGATAGTCGACTGCAGGAGCAAGTCCACGGCAAGATTGAGCCTTATTACAATTTCTTCTATATGTTCGCCGGAATTGTGCAGCACGAGCTCTATCACGCCGGACAAATCGCACTGCTCAAGAAGGCGGCCAAGAAATAGTGCACAATTTCCGAGGATGTCGGGCGACAGCTTAAGACTTTCCGACGATTAAGCGCAGCTTACGGTTCAGGTATCGTAGATACAGGTATCCCACAACGACATGCTCTCTGAATCCGCCATTCTGAAAAAAATCGAGCGCCAGCCCAAACACACCGCCGGCTTCAAGCAATTAATCCGCGAACTGGGGCTGCACGGCGACGCGCGTCGTGAGCTTCATGATCGATTAAACCGGCTGGTCTCGAGCGGACAACTCACGCAAGTCAACTCCGATCGTTACGCCATCCCGAAAGCCTCAGCGGGAAAGAATCTGGTCATCGGCCGGCTCAGCATGCATCGCGACGGCTTCGGTTTCGTGATCCCCGACGCGAGTTCGCTCGACGAACGCCTGAAAGCAAAACTCAGCGGCGACATCTTCATCCCGCCCCCGGCAATCGGCTCAGCCATGCAGGGCGACCGCGTATTAGTGGAGATCGCCGCCATTCGCAACGACGGCCGCGCCGAAGGCCGAATCATTCGCCTGGTCAATCGCGCACATAGGACCGTGGTCGGAACGTTTCACTACGGCAATCGTCACTACGGCAATCGGGGCAACTATGTAACGCCCATCGATCAGAAGATCACGCAGGAAATCATCATCCCGGCGGGAATGGAGTATCCAGAGAGCGACCGTAGTGTTGCCGTCTCGCCCACCACCCCATCTCGTCCCCGTACCAAGAGCCCGCACCGGGTTCTGGGCGAAGAAGCTGCGCGCCGGGAGTGGAACGATCTGGAGGGCGTGGTCGTCGACGTCGAGATCACCGACTGGCCCACTCCCACACAAAGCCCAGGGGGCCGGGTGGTTGAGATTCTTGGCTACGAAGACGACTTCGGCGTCGATGTCGAGATCATGATCCGCAAGCATCATCTGCCGCACCACTTTCCTCCCGAGGTGCTCTCAGAAGCGCAGGCGGCTCCATCCGTGATCCCGGCAAGCGAGATCCGCAAGCGCCGCGATTTCCGCCACCTGCCGATCGTCACCATTGACGGCGAAACCGCCCGCGATTTTGACGACGCAGTCACCGTGCGCAAGCTCGACAACGGCAACTTCGAACTGCAAGTTCACATCGCCGATGTCGCGCACTACGTGAGTGAAGATGCGACAATCGACCGGGAAGCGCAGCTGCGCGGCAACAGCGTCTACTTTCCCGACCGAGCTGTCCCCATGCTGCCGCTCGAGCTTTCGACCGATATCTGCAGTCTCCGCCCGCAGGTCGATCGGCTGGTCATCTCCTGCATCATGCAGATCGATCATCAGGGGGAGGCCCTGGGCTACGAGTTATGCAATGGAATCATCCGCTCCGCCGAGCGCATGACCTACACCGATGTAAACGCCGTGCTGGAAGGCAATCCCGGAGCCGCTGCACGCTACCAGGGATTGGCGGCGCAGTTCGAAATGATGCGAGATCTGGCCCTGATCCTCAACCGAAAGCGCGAGCGCCGCGGCTCCATCGATTTTGACCTGCCTGAACCCGTGATCGAGTTCGACGAATTCGGCTTGATGAAGAGCATCATGCGCTCGGAGCGGAATATCGCGCACCGCCTGATCGAAGAGTTCATGTTGTCGGCCAACGAGTCCGTCGCGCAATATCTCGAAAACAAACGCGTACCTTCGATCTATCGGGTTCACGAAAAACCCGATGCCAAGCGCGTATACGACTTCGAAGTCATCGCAGCGACATTCGGATACTCACTTGGAGTGGGCGCTCTGCCCATCCAGCGCATGCAGATGAAGACCGACCGCCGCGCCAGCTACGGCACCGGCAAGCGTGCGCGAGAGATTGAACTACCCAAAGAAGTTCACATCACCCCACGCATGTATCAGAAGCTGACCGAGAAAATTGCCGGCAAGCCGGAGGAGAGAATTCTGTCGTACCTGATGTTGCGTTCGCTGAAGCAGGCCCGCTACTCAGAGGAGAACCTTGGCCACTTTGCGCTGGCCGCCCCCACCTACACGCACTTCACATCTCCCATCCGTCGCTATCCGGATCTGATCGTGCACCGGATTTTGAAGGAAGTTCTGGCGGAATCGGCAGAAAAGCACGAAGGAGAAGTAGCCATTGGTCGCAGTGCCGCCGTCTCGGCAGTCACTCAGAAAAGCGCACGCCGGGACGGCGGCGCTACCACGCCATCGCCCTGGTCCAAACGCCGCGATCATGCTGCGCATAGAGAAACCATCGAGCCAGTTGGCGGTCCTATCCCGCTTGAGGAACTGCATGACATTGCGGAGGAGTCCAGCCAGTCCGAACGCCGTGCCGACGATGCCGAACGTGAGCTGATGGAGTGGAAGAAAGTGAAGTTCATGCAGGACCGCGTCGGCGACGAGTTCGACGGCTTGATCATCAGCGTGACCAAGTTCGGCTTCTTCGTCGAACTCACCGATCTTTTCGTCGAAGGCTTGGTGCCTCTCTCCACTCTCACCGACGACCGTTACACCTACCACGAGAACACGCGCGAAATTATCGGACAGCGCAGCCGGAAGACTTACCACCTCGGCCAGAAGATACGCGTTCTGGTCGATCGGATCGACTCGGTGGAAAAGAAAATCCAGTTCGCCATTGTGGAAGAAGAGCGGCAGAGGCGGAAAGGCAAACGGCGAAAAAACAAAGTGCAGTGAGGAATTGGTCGTCTCGGTCGGACGAACAGGAGTTCATTTGAGCCGAAGCGGCGCGGACGCAGTGGCGACGACTGGTGTAGAATTTCCTGGTCAACCCCATCCGTGGCGCGCACGCGCAGCGGACTTCTTTACGTCGGGACGTGGCTCAGCCTGGTAGAGCACTCGCTTGGGGTGCGAGGGGTCGGCAGTTCAAATCTGCCCGTCCCGACCAAATTCCTCAGTTCGCGGTTCTCAGTTCGGGCAAATACCAGATCCCTCGCTTCCCTTCAGGATTTCGCCTGCGGACTCACGCTCAGCTATGTTTCGCTCACGCCCGCAAAGCGGCTCAAGTTAGCCCTTCGACGTTGCTCCGACGTCGCTCCCGACTGGATCTGCGGACTTCTGTCCTTTTCTCAAATCGTTTAGCCCAGGCCTTGACTCCGACTTGAGCTCGTTTATACTCGCAATCCAGCTTTGCTCAAACCAATGAGATCAATCCTGGTAAAGTGCGCCCTTCCTCTGCGCGTTCCGCGATTTATTCTTCTTTCAGCATCGACATTAGCCTTGGTTGCGTGCGGTGGCGGCCAATTCCCCGTGGTTGTCGACCTGGCTGCGACCCAGAATCCGCTGGTTGCACAGTATTCCGTCAAGTCCCCAAACGCCGGGCAGGTCTTCGTCGAATTCGGTCCCGGGACCACGTACGGCTTTCAAACCGCAACCTACGCCGCCGCCGCTGGCGTGACCGTGCCGATTCTGGTTGCGGGCATGAAGCCTTCCACTACTTATCACATGCGGGCCAAGCTCGAGGTGGACGGAAACATCATCTGGACCGATCAGGATCGGGTCTTCAAGACTGCGGCGCTAGGGCCTGCTCCAATTCCGCCGATCGCCGTGACCCGTAACAATCCTCAGACCGGACAAGCCACCGAGAATGGCGGCGTGGAGCTCATTGCGTTCTTCCCGCCAGCCGGCGCCCCTGCCACCCTCCAGACTTTCGTCACGGATCGCGACGGCAACCCCATTTGGTACTACAGTCCGCCGGGACGGACTCCTTCCTTTCTGAAGCTCATGCCGAACGGACACTTTCTGGTCGCAATCGCCGGCAGCGCAACCCAGCCGTCTCTGATTCGCGAGATCGATCTCGCCGGAAAAACCATACGCGAACTCGATTCCGCTGCCCTCGCCCAGAGTCTGCATAATGCCAGTTACTCTTTCGACTTCCAGTTCTTTCATCATGATTTCGCGCCACTGAACAATGGCCACCTTGTTGTTTTAGGTCAAACCACAAAGGATTTCATCGACCTGCCGGGATATCCCGGAACGACCACCGTACAAGGCGACGTGCTGGTTGATCTGGATCAGAACTGGAATCCGGTTTGGGCTTGGAATGCGTTTGACTACCTCGACGTGAATCGCCACCTCATGGGTCTGCCGGATTGGACCCACAGCAACGCCGTGGTGTACAACCCTGCCGACGGGAATCTCATACTTTCCGTCCGCCATCAAAGCTGGATTCTGGGTATCGACTATCAGGACGGGTCCGGCGACGGCCATGTTCTGTGGAGACTCGGCGAAGCTGGGGATTTTCTGCTCCCTAGCAGCGATCCCACCCAGTGGTTTTATGCGCAGCATTTCCCCAGCATCGTTAACAGCAGCGGTTCGCAGGTCACCATGGCGGTCTTCGATAATGGCGACCTCCGAATCACGGATGACCTGGGCACAACCTGCGGGAACCCACCTGCTCCCGCATGCTATAGCCGTGCCACTCTCTTCCAATTGGATCAAAGCACCCGGCAGGCACAACTGCTGTGGGACTACGCTCCCGGCTTTTACTCCTTCTGGGGAGGCACCATCAATCAACTTCCCAACGGAAACGTGGAATTTGAAATGTCAGAACCGTTCCCCATTCCCATGCTTGGTTCGCGCATTATGGAAGTCACGCAAACCAGCCCTCCCGAACTTGTCTGGCAAATGGATCTTGCGGGTGGATTCTCGTACCGCTCTTACCGGATTCCAAGCCTTTATCCCAACATCTCATGGCCCTAATTGATTTTGGCCTATTTCGCTCCGGCGGTTAGCACCGACTCAACTAAGGGCTTCGAAGCTACTAATTCGGACAGCAAAGCCCCGGCGTACAAACCCGCCGCAAGCAGGTAAAGAAACTGGAATCCGAAATACATGGAGTTATATTCGAGCAGGCCTCCGCACGTGGCACCGAGCAGATTCATAGCCATCATGCCGGAAATAGCTCCCCGAGAGCGTAACAAGGTAGAAAACAGTATGCCCGAGAAAAATATGGGGCTGGTGAGGACGATGGCCAAACCGATCCGGCCGAGCCACCCGGAAGGCAGTCCCCCGGAATGGGCGACCCACCAGCCGATTGCCAGGCTGAACAGCAACAGTAGGTAGGTCATTGAGGAGCGTTCGATCTTGTAGCGCCGAACCGCAAAGTTCGCGAGAAAGGCCATTATGAGAATCGCGATAATTGCGATTCCGATCACCTGCCAGGAATTGCCGAATACCAGCCCCAGCTCAGTAATCGCCTTGGTTTCGATCAGCATGAAGCCCGCGCCCAGGAAGAAAAATGGCGCAGTTCCAAATTGTGGCCGCCCATCCAGGAACCGGAAGAAAATAAACAACGAGAGAGCCAGCACCAGGCCCACCATCACCAGGTAAGAAACCGGATACACGCGACGAGGCATGTAAAAAAAAGGCCAATCGTCGGTTGACACATCGGCGGACACCGTCGGGTCGGCGTACGTGGAGCTTACGTCTTCGAAGCCGGTTTTTTGCAGAAGCGCTGGCGGAGGCGGCAATTGCCGATCATTACCTTCGAGAAAAATGACAGCGCCGTCGTAGCCTGTCCGCACGCAAACCGGCGCTCGCCCATCGAAAGCATTCTGCAGCATCAAGTAAATCTTGCGCCCAAGCTGGCGGTTCATCATGGCAAAGGAAAGGGAAAGAATTCCATCGGGATTCAGCCGTTGGCGCGCTTCACGCATGCCCTCGACGGTGTAGACGAACGAATCCAAGCGCACACTCGACGCATGGCTCAGCAAGGTATGTGAATCGAGCAATCCATAGACGACCATGTCGTAATGCTGGTTGGTTGTGCGCAGGAAGGTCCGGGCATCGCTTACGATCGCGCGAACCCGTGGATCGAGATAGGGATGCTCTGGATGCCCTATTTTCCCCTCCATAAGAATCGCGGGGTCGATCTCAATGGCATCGATTTTTTGCGCTCCATTGCGCAAGCCGGCGGCAACATCGTTGCCGGTGCCCGCGCCGACAATCGCGACAGAGCTGGGAGCATGCCCGTACAACCAATATGGCAATTCGTAGTGACTCCGGACACTGTTCAGCCGAGGATTGGTGTCGACGTTGCGGTTAGAGCGCGACAGGTTGTGTACGGTTTGATAGTAATGGCCGGCTGCCGAAATCATCATCAGGCCTTCCGCGCCTTGTCCTACCTCTAGCAACTGGTAAGGGGAGTAAATTCTTTGCCAAGCTGGATCCGCGGGCCAGGCGATAACAATAAGCGCGAGGACAACCGACACAGCACCAAACAGCAGCGGCCGCGGACTCCAGACGTGAAACATAAGCAAGACAGCAAAGCCCAGCACGAACCAGACGACCGGAGGAGTCCAGAAGGCGCTCAGCAAGAAGAGGAGTAGCACGCCTGCAACGCTTCCGGCGAGATTCAGGCCGTACGCTGAAAGCTTCTCTCGCTTTTCCAGGAGACAACCGCAAAGCTGTCCGATCGGAATGAAGGCGAGGGCAGTCAGCAAGAACACCAGGGCCAGAAGAAGATAGGTCGGAACAGCATTAAAGAGTGTGTCCACAACCGGCAAGCCCATGTTCAGTTGCTCGGAAATCGGCAGCATCTTCAGGCTCAGGCGATCGTCTGCCGACAAGCCGTAACGGAGACCCAGCATCAGAACGAATTGCCAGCAAAGCAGAGGCACCGAGAGAAAAAGCGGGATGAACTTGCGGCTTCCCAACGCATAGCCCAAACCCAAGCCCGCGAAGCAAGCCAGCAGCGAGAAATTCTTGTAAAAGGCAAACAACTCGAAAACACTTGCCTGCCAGCGGATGATGGAGAGTTCCAGGAATAGGCTCAGGGCTGCCGAGGTGAAAATCGCAATGCCCAGATATTTGCCGGGTATGGAATCGAGAAACTCGGCTTGGCGTCGGGCGGCAGCATCGATAAGCGGTTCAAGCCGTCTGAGAGCGGGCCGTAGAACAAGAGGCAGGATCAGCGCAACAGACAGGAGCAGCAAAGTCGTGCGATGCGCTCTAACGGCCTCCCCCTGCAGAATTCGACTCGCCAGATAAGTCAAGAAGGGGACAGTACAGGTGCCAAGTAAGACCAGACCCATCACCCGAACATAAGGACGGCCCAAAATTCCTCCACACAGAAGAAGTTCACATTTTGCAAAAAGACGCGCCGTCCACTGTTGCCGTTAGGTGGGCTGGATGATGATCCAGCGCGTTGTAAATATTTTCTAGTCCATTATCACTCAGATTTCCAGTGATTTTCGGCGACGATTCGATTGGATTTGGGGAGATAAAGGCCACCCGCCGGAGTGTCACGTTCCGGCGGGTATGAAGGAGCCTCTTCGCATTGCGGTAGCATTGGGCGGTGCCCACTGATGCGGAGACGCAAATCATGGCGCAAGAGTTGTTAAGGCAGGCTTAAATCGCAAGCCAGAACTTGCATTCTCCAACTGCTACTTGGGCTGCACTTAGAAGAAGGAAGGAGAACTTCAGTTCTCTGGGATGACGGCACCGCCGCTTGAGTCTTTGCTGGCGGCGGCTCGTAATGCACGTTCGGTTTTTTCTACCCAGGTTCTTTGAATGGGTAGGATGACGGAAACTGTAGTGCCTCCGGAATGGGAACGAACACGGAACTCCCCACCCACTTGTCTGATTCTCTCGCGCATGCCTTGAATGCCGACCCCCGAGCGAGCAGGAGAACCGCTGCGGTTGGACGGCATGCCCTTGCCCTGATCAGCAATTTCAAGCTCGATTCTTTGTCCTTGACGAATCAGCCGAATCTTTGCCGTCGGGCTGCCCGAGTGACGATGGATGTTGGTTAGTGATTCCTGGATGATGCGGAAGATAGTGGTTTCGACTTCGGGAGCGAGTCGACCGAGATCATCCGACAATTGCAAGTCAACCGGTATACGGCTGCGCGTGGAGAAGCCTTCTACGTACCATCGCACTGCCGAGGGAAGACCCGCCTCGTCGAGCAGCGGAGGATGCAACAAGTGTGACATGGTGCGCAGCTCGCGGGACAGTTGATCGAGGAACTGATAGCTTTCGGCGGCGTATTGGGCGAGCGTTGGATCCAGCGTTCGCGCTTTCTCCTCAATTTGGCCAAGATTCATTTGCAGCGCCGCCAACGTTTGTCCGGCGCTGTCGTGCAGCTCACGAGCAATGCGACGGCGCTCGTCGTCCTGCATTTGCAGCAACCGAGAAGAAAGCTGGCGGAGGGCCGCGGTACGCACTTCGACCTCCCTCTCGAGTTCTTCTTTGCGCTGGATCGCGGCAGCTTCGGTAGCTTTTCGAGAAGTGATCTCCTGGACAATGCCGTATATGCACTGGTCGCCCGGGCTGACCGCTCGTCCGCGAACATGAACCCAGATTATTCCGCGTCTGGGATGTTGGTAGCGGTATTCCAGTTCCAATGACCCCGATTTTGCGCAGCCCTGGATGCGGCGAAGAACGTCCGGGGCATCGTCGGCGTGAACCCGTTCACACCAGAGCTGAAATGAGGGTTGCTGGCCGGGGGCAAAGCCGAATAGCTGGCAGGCATCGGGAGACCACTTGATAGTCTCACCCTTATCGGGGCGCCATTCCCAAGTCGAGATCTCAGCGGCGCGCAGCGCCTTTTCAAAATCGGGCCCGTACTGCAGGATCTGGGTGGCATAGGGCTCGGGCGCTTTGAATTCGGTGTCGGTTCTGCTCTGAAAGAAAGCGTCACCGCGGCGAACTTTCTCCACCGCGGTCAGTAAATCTCGCGCCAGAGACGACTTCACCACATAGGCGCGCGCTCCGGCATTGTAGGCTTGGCGCACCATTTCATCCGACTCATACTGGGTCATGATGATGACTTCGGATTCGGGCAACAGGGTGCGAAGCTGGCGGGTGGCTTCCAGACCGTTGAGCCGAGGCATACTGACGTCCATGACAATTACGTCGGGCTTGAGCTGTTGCGCCTTCTGAATGGCGTCGTGTCCGTCGCCGGCCTCGCCGGCAACCTGATACTCGGCGCGACTCTGCAGCAGAGCGGTGACGCCCCGGCGGACGACTTCATGGTCATCGACGACCAGAATGCGGACAGGTTTCACCGTTTGCCCCGCCGCACCTCGAGACCCTTGATCCAGAGCTGGCACGGTCGTTACAGGGTCTCCTATTCCAGGTGCACTGACCATACAGTGTTCCCTGTAGGCGGAAAGAGCCAGTTGAGGGACCAAGAAAGGTAAGTCCAGTCTTTGCAACGGACGGACGGAATCAGTGAACGCGAAGCAGCAACGTGCAGAACAGTAACACCGACAGAACGATGGCAGCGAAACTGTTGAGGCGTACCGCCTTATGGCTTGGAGCCCAGGGAAACATCAGGATCTCGAATACCGGCATGAATTTCTCCGGCCAAAGTAGGCCGGCGATGCCCGCCATCAGACTCAATTGCACAAGCACAGAAACGCCATATCCGTTCATCCACAGCTCCAACGCGAGGAAAAGTGAGTTGACGATTGCTTTGGACTCAGTCTGCCGTGAGGGTCCGCAGAGGTCAAGCGGAAAACGGCGAAACCCGCCTTGCTTAGCACTTTCGTGCAGCCGGTCGCCATAAAGTGGCGGTGCCGTGGATAAGCAAGAAATCGACCAAGATCTCCCCGAAAAAGCTTTAACCGCGCCGCCGTGGTTACCAAAGCTGCCACTTTCGCCGAAGCAGATCTCCAGAATGCGGCATCAAACGGATATAATGGAGGTAACTTCCTCCAGGAAGTGAGCTCTTTCCAGTTAAGGACCCGAGAAGACCTATCCGATGTCGATTAAAACCAAAGCTGTAGTTCTTGCATGTTCCGCCGTCATTTTGATCTTTGTGGTGGTGGGTGGAATGGATGGCGTTCGCGCCTCGAGCAATGACGGCGCTTACCGCCAGTTACAGGTGTATAGCGAGGTGCTCTCGCGCGTTCGCCAGGAGTACGTCGAGGAGCCCAACATCCCTCTTGTCACCGACGGCGCCCTGCACGGACTGCTTGAGTCGTTGGACTCGAATTCAAGCTACCTGACACCCGAGCAGTACAAAGAGTACAAGGCTCACAAGACCGACGCTAAAGGTGAGATCGGAGCCGCGGTTTCCAAGCGCTTCGGATATGCGGCTGTGGTCGCCGTGATTCCCGGTGGTCCTTCCGACAAAGCTGGGCTGCAATCGGGAGACATCCTGGAAGCGATTGAGGGCAAGAGCACGCGCGAGATGTCGCTGGCGGAGATTCACAATCTGCTCGCCGGACAGCCCGGGTCCAACGTCGACTTCGAAGTGGTGCGAGCCCGCCGCGCCGAGCCGCAGAAGATTGTTGTCACCCGCGACGTGGTGAGTATTCCGCCGGTTGCCGACAAAATGATAGAAGATGGTATCGGCTATATTCATGTAGACGCCTTTACCAAGGGTAAATCTCAGGAAGTTGCCAACAAGATCAAAGCGCTGCAGAAATCCGGCGCCAAGAAACTGATTGTTGACCTGCGTAACAACGCAGAAGGGGAGGAATCGGAAGGCATCGCAACTGCCAATCTTTTCTTGAATCACGGGACGATTACTTACCTGCAGGGCCAGAAATATCCTCGGGAAGCTTTCGCAGCGGAGCCGGCCAAGGACATCACGAATCTTCCGGTTGCCGTGCTCGTAAACAAGGGAACCGCAGGACCCGCCGAAGTAGTTGCGGCAGCGATCCTCGAAAACGCCCGTGGCGACGTTGTCGGTGATAAGACCTTCGGCGATGGCTCGGTTCAGAAAACCATCGAGATGCCCGATGGCGCAGCCCTGATCCTCTCCATTGCCAAGTATTACTCTCCTAGCGGCAAGGCTATTCAGGACGCGGCTGTTACGCCGAACGTCCTGGTTGCCGACGCTGAGGACGATGCAGCTCTGCCGGACGACGAGCAGGAAACCACGACCGCACCGGAAGACAACAAGAAAACCACTCCGCAGCAGGATGAGCAACTGCAGAAAGCGATTCAAGTCCTGAAGAGCCGGGCGAGTTAATCGTGGCCTTCGGTCATCAATTCCAAATCGCGCGCTTCACGGCGTGCGATTTCTCTTTCAGGCTATTCGTCGGCGACCCAACCTGCTGAACTAAGCCCCAGGCAAACCTCTTTCATACAGACCTCGAACGCTCATGATGCTAAAATCAATTTCTTCACTCAGCATGGCTGGAGCCCACCGATGACCCGACCCATGGAACACGCCAGTACGGGACTCGAAAAAATTGTCGCCGCCAGCTTGCGCCGCGCTCCTGTGGAGCAGGCTCCTGTGTTGGCGTGGGCGCTGGCGTGCGGTCAGGCCGTTGCCGCCCGCACCCGAGCCTTGGATTTTGCAGACGGGATTCTGCAGGTAGAAGTTCCCGATTTTGGTTGGCGCACCGAATTGCAGGCTCTGGCACCGCAATATCTCGCCATCCTAAACCGCTATGTGGGAAAGGGCGTAAAGCGCATTGAGTTCAACGTCAGGGTAAAAGGTCGAGAGCAGTCCGAGAAACCCCACATCGGTCCGACTCTCTGGCCCGCAGGTTGAAAGTTACCGAACAAGACGTAGTCTACGTCGCCGATCTGGCCAACCTTGAACTCACCGAGCAGGAGCGCAGTGGCATGGTGCGCGACTTGAATTCCATCCTCGACTACGTCGATTGCTTCAACCAATTAGACACCTCCAAGGTCGAGCCAATGGCCCAGGTATCCGACCGCTATGGTGTGGATCAATCCAAGCAAGGGAGCGAATGCTTCGACTACACGCTTCGTGAAGACATCCTTGAAGGCCTGCGACCATCGTTGCCGCATGACGTAGCCCTTGCGAACCCGCCTGATACTGACGGAACGTTTTTCAAAGTGCCGAAAGTGATAGAAAGATAGGTGGCGTGATGACCTGATCAGTGGTTTGCCGACAAACTAAATTGCCATTGGCAAGTTGTCATTGAACACTGCTCATCCGTCTGCATGGATTTGACATCTCTCACCATCGATGCTGCCCGCACTGCCGTCCAGCAACGGCAAATCACCGCCACGGCGCTCGCTCAATCGTTCTACACGAAAATCGAGAAAGACGATCCCCAGATCGGTGCATACCTGACGCTCTCGAAAGAACGTGCACTTGCCAAAGCCGCCGAGATCGATGCACTGGCCACCAAGGGCGCGAATCTGCCGCCACTCGCAGGAGTTCCAATCGCCATCAAGGACGTCATGGTCACTCGCGGGGTTCGCACCACTGCCGGCTCGAAGATTATCGGTAACTACATTCCTCCATACGATTCGACTGCGGTCGCTCGCCTCGAAGCTGCAGGCGCGGTCCTGCTTGGCAAACTCAATTGCGATGAGTTCGCCATGGGATCATCCAACGAGAACTCCGCCTGGCATCCGGTGCACAATCCCCGCGATCTCAGCCGCGTTCCCGGAGGGTCCTCCGGAGGTTCGGCAGCCGTGGTCGCCGCCGATTTGGCTGTCGCCACCCTCGGTTCTGATACTGGCGGCTCCATCCGCCAACCCGCGGCTTTTTGCGGCGTAGTCGGGCTCATGCCCACGTACGGCCGCGTCTCGCGCTATGGATTGATCGCGTTCGCTTCCTCGCTCGATCACATCGGACCACTGACGAAAACCGTAAAAGATGCCGCCGTCCTGCTGCGCACCATGGCCGGTCGTGACCCGATGGATTCAACCTCCGCCGAAGTTCCCGTTCCCGATTATGTCGCCGAGTTGGAGAAACCCATTCGTGGTCTGAAACTCGGCGTCCCCAAGGAGTACTTTGGCGAAGGCCTTGATAGCGAAGTCAGGAAATCAGTAGAAACCGCCGTCCAGAAGCTGGCCACGCTGGGCTGCGAAATCGTCAAACTCTCGTTACCGCATACTGAGTATGCGATTCCTACGTACTACATCATCGCGACTGCCGAGGCCTCGGCTAACCTAGCGCGTTTTGACGGCGTTCGCTACGGCTATCGCGCTCCCCAAGCTCGCACACTTTCCGAGATGTACCGGCGCACCCGCGATCAAGGCTTCGGCCCCGAAGTGAAACGCCGCATCATGCTGGGGACTTATGCTCTCAGCGCCGGCTATTACGACGCCTACTATTTGAAGGCCCAAAAAGTTCGCGCGCTAATAACCCGCGACTTTGAGGAAGCATTCAAGAAAGTGGACGCCATCGTCGCACCCACAACTCCAACGGCGGCGTTCAAACTGGGCGAAAAAGTTGACGACCCACTGGCTATGTATCTCGCCGATATCTACACGGTAACGGCGGATCTCGCGGGAATTCCGGGAATCTCCGCCCCTTGTGGTGAAACACACGACAAACTACCGATCGGCCTGCAGATTCTCGGCCGCCATTTTGACGAGAGCACCGTTCTGCGAATCGCGCACGCGTATGAAGGAAGTCGTTAAGGGGACTCAGCAGTCAGCACTCAGCATTAGGAGAAGCAAGGACCTCCTAACCCGAAGTTGCTTTGTGATTGCTGTGTGCTGACTCTTGACGGCTGATTTCCCGCCGGCTGGTAGACTTCACCTTTAGCCATGAAGCGCATCGCCATCATCGGGGGCGGCATTTCCGGACTCGCCGCCGCCTTCGCACTGGAAGGAGAGCGACGCGCTGGCACTCTCATTGAATACGTGCTATTCGAATCCAGCCAGCGTTTCGGCGGCGCGCTGGTCACGGATCACGTGGATGGCTGTCTGGTCGAAGCGGGGCCCGATTCATTCCTCACGGAAAAACCCTGGGCCACCAATCTCGCGAAGCGAGTCGGACTCAACGATCAACTCATCGGCTCCAACGACGCGCAGCGCAGAACCTACATCCTGGTGAACGGCAAGCTGGTGGTCATGCCCGATGGCCTTATGTTCATGGTTCCGACAAAGATCCTGCCCACGATTTTCTCGCCGCTGTTCTCTCTGGGCACGAAGCTGCACATGGCGCGCGAGTGGTTCCATCCTCCGCACAAGGCTGCAGCCGATGAGACCGTTGCTGAGATGGTCGAGCGCCATTATGGCCGCGAGATGGTCGACCGTGTGGCCGATCCGCTGCTCTCCGGCGTATACGGGGGCGAAGCTTCGGGCCTGAGCGTGCGCGCCGTTCTGCCGCGCTTCGCTGAGATGGAAGCCCGGCACGGCAGCCTCGGCCGCGCCATGGTGGCTTCGCGCAGAAACATGGCGCAGACGTCCGAAGGCCGCGCCCGCCCGCTGTTCACGTCATTGAAAGGCGGCATGCAGCAATTGGTGGATGCGGTGCTTGCTCGTTTGTCGTGTTCCTGTTTACGTCCAGGAACGCCGGTGCAGTCGGTTCGACCGCAGGCTGGAGACGGAGGCTGGTTGGTTTCGGGCGGATACGGTAGCGATCATTTCGATGCCGTGATCGTTGCTGTTCCGGCGAAGGCGGCAGCGGATCTCCTGCGGACAGCAAACGCCGATTTGGGCCGCGAACTGGAAGGCATCACCTACAGCTCGTCCGTGACGGTCACTTTGGGCTATGACCAGCAAGTCCGCGCGTCATTGCCGCCCGGTTTTGGGTTTCTGGTACCGCGCACCGAAGGCAAGCGCGTGCTTGCCGCTACTTTCGTCCACAACAAGTTTCCTCACCGCGCGCCGCAAGATCGCGCGTTGATCCGTTGCTTCCTCGGCGGCTCGCGAGATGAAGAAATCTTGCAGTGCTCTGACGACGCAATCCTGCGAATCGTTCGTGAAGAAATGAAGCAAATTCTTGGTTTGAGCGCCGAGCCTCACTTTGTTCGCGTCTACAAATGGAAAGCCGCGATGGCGCAATACAACGTCGGCCATCTCGATCGTCTGGAGCGGATTAAACAAATCGTCCAGCGTTTGCCCGGCCTAGCATTGGCCGGAAACGGATACAACGGAATCGGCGTGCCGGATTGCGTGCGCTCGGGGACCGAAGCCGCTTCCACAGGCCTCGGCCACCTCAGACTTCCAGAGCGCGAAATCACTCAGACGACATCTTCAGCCGCGACGAATTACCTCCGTAATCCCGGGTAACCGCTCTGCGATTGCAGAAACAACCTGACTTCTTCAGGGTTAATACATCGCAGGGAGCATCGCGTATGAGCAAACGGATTCTGGCCACCTCATGCTTGCCGATATTGCTGTACTGCTCGCTGGCGTGGGGTCAGGAGGAGAAGTCCGGCATGGCAAGTATGGATATGTCGGCTCACGACCAACCGAGCGCCTCCGACATGCGCGACATGCCCGGTATGGGTGGCGATGGAAGCGCTCACGCTATGCACTCGATGGAAGATCGCCACATGGATATGGGCGCGCACATGAAAGTGACTAAGCTGCGGGAACCTAAACCTGGCGACGAAGCAAAAGCCGATCAGGTGGTCGAAGCCGCGCGTACAGCCGCCGACAAATACAAAGACTACAAAGTCGCGCTGGCCGATGGCTACAAAATCTTCCTTCCCAACCTCCCGCAGAAGCAATATCACTTCACTAACTACTGGTATGGATTCGAAGCGGCCATGCACTTCATTCCCGAGCATCCGACATCGCTGCTCTACGAAAAACACGGAGACGATTACAAGCTGATCGGAGTCATGTATACCGCGCCCAAGAACGCCACTGAAGATCAACTCGACAGCCGCATTCCGCTGAGCGTCGCCCAATGGCACGCTCACGTCAACATGTGCGTTCCGCTGGGCGATAAGAAAAAAGAAATATGGGGAGCGCATCCCAAATTCGGCCTGGCGGGATCGATCAGCACGAGATCTGAATGCGAGGCCGAAGGCGGCAAGTTTATGCCCCAGATTTTCGGCTGGATGGTGCACGTCTACCCCTTCGAGCAGCACCTGTTGCCACAGAATCACTGCTCAACGCTGTTCTGAAACACGACCTGCTCGCTAACCACGAAATTCGCCAGCGAGCACACCGCGATCGCGATGCCGTTGGCTACTACATAGTTCAGTCTCGCCAAGTTTACCAGTAACTTCATCACCGTCATATTCCCTGCAATCGAGAAGACACCGGTGGTGAGATTGAATTTCAGGAAACGAACCACGCCCGCGCCCGCCCGATCCGCCCGATCCGCCCGATCCGCCCAAGTAAAACGTTCGTGCCACAGATAGTTGTGGATCACGGCCGCTTCTACAGCCAGCGCCGTCGCGAGAAGATAATTCAGGTGTAATCCGCTCGTCAGCACCGCCAGCGCGATCAACTGCACCACGATTCCCAACCCCCCCACCGCGTTGAACCTCAGCCAGCGAGTCGTCGTGCGCCTCCAGGCTCCGTTCACAGCTTTTCCTCGTCGTAGAGCCAAAACGTGTTTTGCACGGTAAAGAAAATCAGCATCAACAACATACCCACGAGCCCGACAATCCCGCCGATATCAAACAAACGGTACTGCCCCTTTAGCACATGCGGCCAGCGCATCAGCGCCACGTTTCCCACCGCCAGCAGAATGCGCAATTCGGTCGGCCCAAAGCTCCAGAACGACAGCCGGAACTCACCCAGGGTGTAAGTCGCGAGGTAGGACTGGATCGACAGCAAGAGGAAGACGATCAGCAATCCGATCGCGATCCACGGGTGCATGTACCTGGATAAGGCCAGTCCTCCCATCAGAAAAAGCGCGCCGAAGCTGTCGATCATGTGATCCACGTAGAACCCATATCGCGGACGCAGTTGCTGCCGCATGCGGGCCAAAGTTCCGTCCAGACTGTCGCCCAACCAATTGAGTGCCAGGAACCCAATCACCGCCAGAAGCCAGTATCGGTTCCAGCGCGCCAGCGCATAGCTGACCCCCGCCATGATCTGCGCGACAAACCCGAGCGCCGTCAGATGGTCGGAGTTGATAAATCCGGGTGTGCGCCGCGCTATCGAGATCAGCGCCCGTCTTTCCGCCCGGGCCAGAATGCTCTCCTGCACACGGCACGCATGCTTGAATCTTGGCTTCCCCAAGCGCATTTCGTCCAAGACTCCAGGATTGGATTGCTCACAATAGTCAAGCAACAGGCTCGCCATGACATCCTCCTTAAGATTCGCGAGCCAATGTGCGCCGGAATCGAAACCAGAGCAATGCACTGGTGATAAACAGCACCTCAAATGAAGGTCAACCGGGAAGTGTTTGCGCTGCAGAGGGATGATGCGGCGGGTAATTCGATCTCACCTCGTTCCAATCTGCTAAAGTGGCCACGTCATGGCTTCACCTCGCGTACTAGTGACCGGAGCTTCCGGCTCGATCGGGACTGCGCTGCTGCCCTCACTGAAAGCCGCCGGCTACAGCGTCACGCGCATGGTGCGTGGCACTGCCGCGGGAGCAGACCAGATCGTCTGGGATCCGGCGCAGCCCGTTGCTCCCGAAAGTGTGTTGGGTTTCGAAGCTGTCATCCATCTCGCGGGAGAGAGTGTGGTCGGCCGCTGGTCGGAAGCGAAGAAGGCGCGCATCCGCGACAGCCGTGTCCTTGGGACGAGGCACTTGTCCCAGGCGCTGGCCAAGGCATCACAGCCGCCGACCGTCCTGGTTTCAGCTTCGGCTACAGGATTTTACGGCGACCGCGGCGAAGAGACCCTGAGCGAGAACAGCGCCTCGGGCAAGGGCTTTCTAGCCTCGGTTTGCCGCGAGTGGGAAGCCGCCACAGAGCCCGCCGCCAAGGCAGGAATTCGCACCGCCAACATCCGTATTGGAGTCGTGCTAAGCGGAACCGGCGGCGCGCTCAAACAAATGCTGACGCCATTCCGTCTCGGCCTAGGAGGAAATATCGGCAACGGCAGGCAATGGATGAGTTGGATCCATGTACAGGACCTGGTCAGGGCAATTCATCACACCCTCAAAACCGATCGGCTCTCCGGACCGGTTAACCTGGTTTCGCCGAACCCGGTGAGGAATTCGGAATTCACCAAGACCCTGGGAGCGGTGCTGGTCCGGCCCACGATGTTTCCCATGCCGGCCTTCGTCGCACGTACGGTATTCGGACAGATGGCCGATGAACTCCTGCTCGCCAGCCAGCGCGTGGAACCGGCAAAGCTCGCGGCTAGCGGATATTCGTTTCAGTTCCAGGATTTGCGGTCGGCGCTGGACGAAATTCTGAAGCGTCCATCGAAATAGGTTGCGTCTCTCCGGTCGCTCTCTACCACGAATAATGCACCGTGTAGCTCACCACCTGCTCTCCATCTGGCGCGATCGTGATAGGGAACTCCGCCGTTTGCGCGTCCATCTTCTTCGACGGATGTGACTGCTCGATCAGCCTCCAGTTCGTCCAGCGATACAGATGTTCCACGACGCGCAAATTCACCGCTTCTTTCTTGTGATTGCGTACCCGGATCTCGAACGTCTCTTCCATCCAATTGTGGTTCGAATCTACGTGGTAGTTGGTGCGCTTGCGTTCTCCGACCACGTCGAAGGCGTTGCCGGTGTAAACTCGAATCGTCTCGTCTTTCGGGGTGTGATCGATGACGTTTTCCCCGGTGAACTCCAGATGGCCGTCCGTATCGCGGCGATAGAATCGCAGCTTGCCCTTGGGCAGCGGCATGCCGAGATGGTTGACGTCGGCATTCTTGAATTCTTCCATCACCCAGACTTTGGGATTCGAAAGCGTTCCGTAGCTCGTGTCCTGGCGGATCTGGTCCTGGTTGTAGTAGCCGTACTGCTCGACCTTTGCGCCGTCGTAAACGTAGAGTCGTTGGGCTCGGATTCCGGTAGCACGAACGAATTCGACCTGCTTTGTCTCCTGATCGCGCAGCGTGGTCGAGCGCTCGAGGGTGTAGAGGTGAAATTCGTCAAATGATTTCTCACGCACTGGAGCAGCCATGGGAGCCGCTTCATCCGCCATTTTGGATGCCGCGTACGCGCGATTTGCTAAATTCGTCCCCTCGATCTTATTGACATCGCCGGCTAGCAGCTTTATCCGCGCATTCTCGAATGTCTTGCCGCTCTGGTTGCGCATGGTTATCCAGCCGATCACGTCCAGCATGTCGGTCTTCGTGCTTGACTTGTCGGAAACGACCAGGTTGTAATCGGCCTGCCACGTCATGCCTCCACTCACGTAGGAAATCTCAGCATTGAACTTGCCGGGCTCGTTCGTCTCCAGCAGCCAATTGAGCGTAGGCTTGAGAATTGAATCCCCGCTCAATGCAGGAAACAGCGGCTGGCCAGGCATTCCGAAGCGCAGCACACCATCCACTTCGATGATGGGCTGGCCGTAGCCGGGCTGCGGATAACCTTGCGCATAATAGGGGCTTGGCACATAGCCGCTGCGGACAATTCTGCCTTTCACTGTCTCTTGCTTTTCGCCGCGTTGCACCAGAAAGTCGATGGTCTTTCCTTCATAGAAAGAAAGCAACAGCTCTTGCGAGATGGGATCATTGCGATAGTTCTGTTCCAGGATCTGCAGCGCGCGTCCGCCCGGATCACGCAAGATTACCGAATCCGGCTCCACGTGTGCCGCGATGCCGGCGTAATTGACGTGATTGATACCCAGCGTCAATTCCATTGGCAAGCGTTCGCGCGCCACAAAGAAATTTTGGTTGTAGATGGTCAGCGCCGGTGCGCTGGAATCATTGGCTGTGTCCTCTCCCCAAACCACCGAGCACAAGCACAACATGAACATGAACATAAACATCAACCGCAGCAGTTTTCTCATGGCCCTCTCCTGGTGCAGTGGACGGAAGGAGGAGGAACTTTCCTGTCCTGTGATGAGAACGAACTCCTTGTTGAAACTTGCAGCCCAGGTTGCGGACGAGAACCGGATGGCACGAAGGTAATCGGCCGGTAATGCCCGCTGATTCGTGGCATCAACTCGGCCAGATGCACGGGAGCAGCAGCGCGCAATTCTCGTGACAATCTGTTGACATCTATCGGGGACTTCCGCCGATCGCAGCGAACGCATCACAAGGCGTCAAAGCTATGAGAGCGATTGGTATAAAGAATTGGGCCACGCTGTTGATGATACTCACGGTATGGATTTCAATCGCAGAGCCGCAACACAATCAGCAGAAACAATCGACAGTCGACGTTGTGCAGGTAGAAATGCGCAACGTGATGTACCACTATAACGATCGCATCGCAGCACACCTTCTTCGAGTGCAAGGGAAACTCGTCCCCAGAGAAACTGGGAGCTTGCCGGTTTTTGATGACAAGGAGTCCTTCACCTTAGACCTGAGCTATGCGGAGATCGCGATCAGCACCGATGCGCTTTCCGGAGCATTGAACGACCATGTATTCTCGGGGGCAGATGCGCCGCTCAAGGATCTCTCCCTTAGCAGCGACAAGGGAACGCTAAAGATCAGGGGTAAATTGCATTCCAAAGGCGACATTCCTTTCGAAGGCGAAGGCGCGATTTCTGCGACCCCCAACGGCCAGATTCGCATTCAGCTCCGCAAGATCAAGGCGGCCAAGCTGCCGGTAAAGGGAATCATGGATCTATTGGGCGTGAAAATTGCCGACCTCATCAATACCAAGAAAGTGCGCGGCATCCGAGCCCAGGACAACGACCTCATCCTCGACCCACAAGAGGCTTTGCCCCCGCCGCGCATTCAGGGACGAGTCACCAGTGTAAGGATTGTCGGGGACGAGATTGTCCAGGTATTCGGTACTGCGCCAGCCTCCGGTACTGGGTCCGAACTCAAGGGCAATTACATGGCGTATCGCGGTGCGCAATTGCGTTTCGGCAAGCTCACGATGTCAGACACCGATATGATCTTGCTGGATATGGACCCGAAAGATCCGTTCGACTTCTACCTCGACCATTACAAGGATCAACTGGTGGCTGGATACACAAAAACTACTCCCGCTTTTGGACTGAGAGTTTTCATGAGGGACTTCAACAAGCTGAACCCGCCGCGGCAGAGAAATTCAGAAAGACCGTCGGAACGAAACTAAAAGAAGTGTCATGCCCTTCCTACATGAAGAACTCCTGGCTCCGCCGCACGATAGGATGCTGCATTTCGTGCAGTTCGTTCTTGACCCGGTTAAGCCCAAACACGCAGGGCTCAAAGTTCTCCGCGAGCTTGGCGAACAACGGAGCGACTTTCTCATACTCGAAATGTTCAAATTTCGAGACGATGTAGTAGCTTTCTTTCCCCGCTTTCATCCAGTCGACAAAACCTTCCAAGCGATTTCGCCGTAGCCGGAAATGATTGATGCTCTCGGGAAACATACCGGTGAAGAACAATGTGTAGTCGCCAATGTGTTTGCGCACTTGCCTCTCACGATCGAACGAAGGCGCGGGCCCATACACCGGATTCGATTCCACCAGCATCTCGCCGACGTCGGACAGCGGCTTGCCCGCGGCGTTGCGAATCTTAAACAACTGCTCGACGTCGCAAAACTCCGCCAGGAGCTGCGCAACGTAGTTCACCACTTGCGGATCGCGCAGGCCGATCTCTTCCGCATAATGCCGCCCGACCAGTTCCATGAACAGTTGCTGTAACGGATGCGATTCCGAAATCATCTTCAGGGCCCCTTTTCCATCGAATCCTGCGCCCAGGCAGATTCAATTACCTGCGCGACTAAATACCCCAGACTCGCCGCCATTACAAGTGACTTTCGTTAGGCGGCCTCTGCGGTCTTTCTACTTCATTAGAACGCAAGTCGCGCCACAAGGTTTCTCGGCTGCTTTTTTAGCAGCCGAGAATGGCGAGTGCTAATCGGACTTTGCCAGATACAATTATCGGCATTTGGAGGTATGCACTTCATGGAACGAACCAATATTCCGGGCAATTCCCCGTACGAAGCAATCGTCGGCTTTTCTCGCGCGGTCCGCGTGGGTACTTCGGTTCATGTATCCGGCACGGTGGCCACCGGTACAGACGGCAAAATCGTCGGGGTAGGCGACGCCTACACTCAGGCGGTCCAGACGTGGAAGAACATCGAAGCCGCTTTGCAAAAGGCCGGCGCCTCTATTAAAGACGTAGTGCGGACGCGGACGTTTGTCACCAACATTGCCGATTGGGAGAAAGTAGGCAAAGCCCACGGCGAGCACTTTCGCGAAATTCGACCCGCTGCCACGCTTTTAGCTGTCAGCGCGCTGGTCTCGCCCGAAATGCTGGTCGAGATTGAGGTGGATGCGGTCATTTCCGACCCGGCGCGATAAAATCTGCAATTCAAGAACAGCTATGCCAAGAAATGCGCCGCCGACGGCGGACTCAAGTGAGCGGGCTCGCGCAATTCACGGCTGGAACCGGCATTTTAGAAAGGCTCTCCAGGAGACCCCGATGAAATTCCTTTGCGTACTATCAATGATTTTTGCGCTCACCCCAGCGCTGCTATCCCAAGACGAAGAAAACCGCACTCCCCCGGCGCTCCACAATTTCGTCATCATCCGTGCCGGCACGCTCATCGACGGGAAATCGGACACGCCCCGTCACAACCAGGTCATCGTTGTTCGCGGCAACCGTATCGACAACATCTCCGATGCGACTTCTACAAAGATTCCCGCAGGAGCAACCGTCATCGATCTCTCTCGCGCCACCGTATTACCCGGCCTCATCGATTCCCATACTCACATCTTTCTCCAGGGCGAAGATCCTGCCCAGGGCGGCTACGACGCTAATATCCTGAAATACCCGCTGGCCTATCGTGCAGCGCGAGCCACAGTCTCCGTGCGCCGGGCGCTGGAGCAGGGGTTTACCACGCTGCGCGACGTGGAAACTGAAGGCGCCGGTTACGGTGACATTGGCATTAAAGAAGCCATTGATCAGGGATACATCCCCGGCCCCCGTCTGTTTGTCGCCACGCGTGCCATATCCACTACCGGCGGGTATCCACTCGAAGGCTATGCTCCCGAACTCGAGATGCCCAAGGGCGTACAGATCATCGACGGTCCAGTCGAAGGCCGCAAAGCCGCGCGCGAACAACTTGATCACGGCGCCGATTGGATCAAGGTCTACATGACGCACCGTTCGTGGATGGGAAAAAACGGCGAACTAGTCTCGCAGCCGACGCTTACCCTCGAAGAACTGAAGGCCGTCGTCGACGAAACTCACGGCTGGCAAAAGAAAGTTGCTTGCCACGCGTACAACGGCGTCGGGCTGCAACGCGCCCTGGATGGCGGATGCGACTCCATCGAGCATGGCCTGGAAATGACCGACGCACAGATCGCTCAGATGTTGAAGCAGGGTACCTGGTACTGCCCCACGCTGAGCGTCTATTACAGCGATTGGGCGCCTCCTGACACACCCGCTGGACAGCGCGATCGCTTACGTGCCTCTGTTCACGAAGCGACCTTCCGCAAAGCGGTGAAAGCTGGCGTGAAAATCGTTTTTGGCACCGACATGGGGGGCATTCCCTGGACCGAGCCCATCGCGCAGGAGTTCCTGAAAATGGTGGATTTCGGCATGTCGCCGGCGGACGCCATCAAAAGCGCTACCGCACGCGCCGCCGAAATGCTCGACCAGACGGGAGAAGTCGGCGTGATTGCCGCGAGGGCCTACGCCGACATCATCGCGGTCTCCGGCGATCCGCTGCAGGACATCAAGGCGCTGGAAAATGTGAATTTCGTAATGAAAGATGGACAGGTGTTCAAAGGAGGACAGAAGTGAGGGGATGCAAAGCCCACGTAGGGGACAGGCGGGTTGCCTGATCCTTTGAGGAATGATCCCCTCTGCGATCCCCTGTGTCCTCTGTGGTTATCGGTCTTATGAGAGAGCGCTTTGTGCCAGAGTTCATTTGCCCTTGACAGCCGCCGCGCAAGGTTCATAATGCCCGAATCTCTCAACTATCCGAGCCGCCTTCGGGCTGGCTTGGGGGGAGGCTTTTATGAGCGTTCTGGAATTATGTGATTCTGATGCCGCTTCCGTACCGGTAGAAGCCAGCGTCGCCGAGGCGATCCGCACCATGCTCGACCGCCACGTAGGTGCCGTAGCTGTTCTTGACAATGAAAGACGGGTTGCTGGAATTTTTACCGAGCGGGACGTTTTACGAAAACTGGCGCTGAGCGGACGCGATCCCGCGAGCGCCCTGGTGCGCGATCTCATGACCACCCCGGTAGAGATGGCCACGGTTGCCACTGGGCCGGGCGAAGCTATGGCCACCATGGTCGAGCGCCACTTCCGCCACCTGCCGGTGGTCGACGAGCAGGGCAAGCTGCTGGGCATGCTTTCTATCCGCAATCTGCTTCAGTGGCGCATCGACGATCTTACGCAGGAGTTGGATTCGCTGGAGCAGTACGTCGCGAATGATGGGCCGGGAGGATAAGCGGCGCACGGCGTATCTCCACAGGGTCGTTTTCCACTAAACGAATGCCTACACAATCCGAAGCCCTCTCCAGCACTCTCGCGGGGGTGCGTATCGCTACCTCGGTCTTCTTCCTCTTTTTCGGTGAGTACAAGGTCTTCGATTCCGGCTTCGCCCACGGCGGCTTCCAGCAGTACTTGCAAGGCTACATCCAGAATGACAGCGTCGGCCTCTACCGCCCCTTTCTTGGCAGCCTGATTCTTCCGCATGCCGTATTCTTTGGCTACCTGGTTGGAGTTGTGGAACTGTTCATTGGAACGTCTCTCTTGCTGGGGCTATGGGTGCGGCCAGCTTCCATACTCGGCATTCTCTACATGGCGAACCTTACGCTGGCGACCTGGTGGGCTCCGGGTCATGGCGTCCCAACGTGGCGGTACTTCGGCAATGAGCTCGATCATCTGCCGTTGCTGTTTCTATTCATGATCTTCTTTGTATCGGACGCTGGCACAACCTGGGGGCTCGACGGATTGCGTCGCCGCCGGTGAATACTGGCAGAGTCGCGCCTGCTGTTTGTGAAAATTCGGAAAAGAGGAACACCATGAAAACGTTCTTAACTCGCTTGGTGGCCGCTGTCTCTGTCCTTTTACTGCTCGCCTGCGCTCAAGCTCAGACCGCCGCGCCGCCACCCTCGAAACGCGTGGTCGTGCATGCTGGTAAATTGCTCGACGTGAAATCCGGCAAAATTCTCGCCGATCAGGCAATCGTCATCGAAGACGACAAAATCATAAGCGTGGGTCCGCCATCCGCAGCCGCCGCGGCCGGTGCCACCTTGATCGACCTCCCCAATGCTACTGTGTTGCCCGGACTGATCGACGCGCATACGCATATCACGTTCAATCCTCAATTCGGCTACCAGACGCTGGGAATCTCCATCCCTCGCGAAGCTTTGACTGGAGCCCACAATGCCCGGGTCACGCTGGAAGCTGGCTTCACCACGATTCGGAACGTGGGGGCGCGCGGCTACAGCGACGTCGCTCTGCGCGACGCCATTAATGCCGGCGATGTGCCCGGACCACGCATGCTGGTGAGCGGTCCCGCGCTCAGCATTACCGGCGGACATTGCGACAATAATCTCCTTCCTTTCGAATACCATGCCACGAACGAAGGCGTGGCTGACGGAATTGAGAACGTACAGCACAAAGTCCGCGAGATCATCAAGTATGGCGCGGACGTTATCAAGATCTGTGCCACCGGTGGCGTGCTCTCCAAAGGCGACGACCCCAATGCCTCGCAGTTCACGCTGGAAGAAATGAAAGCGATCGTCGCCGAAGCCCACCGGCTGGGAAGAAAAGTAGCAGCACACGCGCACGGCGCCGAGGGCGTGCGCTGGGCCTCGGATGCAGGTGTCGACTCCGTCGAGCATGGCCACCTTATGGACGACGCGTCCATCGCCACGCTGAAGAAGAACGGTACCTACCTGGTGCCTACTCTTTATCTCGTGGATTGGCAGAGGGAAAACGCCGCCAAGGCCAATCTGCCCGAATATGCCCGTAAAAAGATGGAGATGGTCTCAGAAAAAGGGCAGGCTGCCGCGAAGAAGGCTTTTCAGGCGGGCGTGAAGATCGGCATGGGTACCGATGCCGCGGTTTATCCGCACGGCCTCAATGCCCACGAACTGGCTGTGTATGTGCGATTAGGGATGACGCCGTTGCAGGCAATCCAAACTGCGACGGTGAACGACGCGGACCTGCTCGGGTGGAGCGATAAGGTTGGCAGCATCGAGCCCGGCAAATGGGCTGACATTATTGCCGTTGATGGCGATCCATTACAGGACATCACTGTGCTGCAGCATGTGAGGTTCGTGATGAAAGGCGGCGACGTGGTGAAGAACGAGTACGGAAAATGAGAAGAGGCCGGCTCACAGCCGGCCTTCCGTGCGACAGACGTAATCCTATGCCTTCTTCGGCGCGATTGCGTCCTTGGTTGCTTTCGCGACGCGGAACTTCACCACCGTCTTTGCCTTGATCTGGATGGGTTCGCCGGTCTGCGGATTGCGTCCCATGCGAGCCTTGCGGTGAGCCTTCACTAGGCGGCCCAATCCGGGCACTACGAAGATGCCATTCTTCTTGGTTTCTTTTACCGCAGTGTCGGCCAGGTGCTCGAGAAATGCGGCCGCCGTCTTGTTGTTGATGTCTACCTTCTCGGCCAAATGGCGCACCAATTGGGTCTTTGTCATACCTGAAGCCATGAATCCTCCTCTGAAAAAACTGTGAATTGTTCTGCGATGGACGTATCTTATACCACCGCCTCTGTGGAAAAGAAGCGTCCCGACCGCATTTTTAGCGGTTTTTTTTCATATATCCGCTCTAAAAGCCAGAAAAATGGCCCGTTCCCACGATTTTGACCTCCAACTCGGCTCTTTCCCCGGACGGAATGCAACTCAAAGCCCGCCCGGAGCGCATGGGCATACCGCCTTTCGTGCCGGAGTGGGCAGCGGATACGCATGTCATAATAAATTCAGGAGTGGATGCTGGTGAGTTGCGCGATTTGCGAACAACGCAAGGAAAAACGCTTTTGCCCCGCGGTCCATGGCCGCATTTGCCCGCAGTGCTGCGGCGAGCAGCGCGAGGTGACGCTCGACTGCCCCAGCGATTGCATTTACCTGCAGCTGGCGCGCGAGCATGAGAAACCTCGTCGCGCCGAGGACTTGGACAGGATGGCACTTTTTCTGCAAGTTGAGCTGTCTGAGCAATTCCTCTACGAGCGCGAGCATCTCATCGTCGGGTTGAGCTACGCGCTCGCCAAACGCGCCCGTGCCGACCGTAGTCTTGTTGACAATGATTTCATCGCCGCGCTTACCTCCATGGCACAGACCCAGGAAACCCTGGCGAACTCGGGCTTGCACTACGCAACTCGCATCACCAGCCTCGGTCAGCAAGCCATCGCGACCGAACTGCAGAACATGCTCAAGGAATACCGCGCGGCCGAGCAAAAACATTTCGGGTACATCCGGCTGCGCGATGCCGACGTATTGCGCGGTCTTGTTTTCCTGTTGCGCACGGCTCACGCTCGTACCTCGGGCCGTCCCAAGTCGCGCGCTTTCGTGGATTTTCTTTTTGCGCAGTTTCCCGAGAAGCAGTCGGCCATCGCCGCGCCGGAAGAGGCTGGCAGCCGGATCATTACTCCTTAGTCGTTATTCCTCGAAAAAACAGCCCCGGATCGCCCCGGATTAACACGGATGCATAGCAAGTCAGCAATTCGTTTAGCCTCGATCCGCGCAAATGGGTACTAATCCGTGGTTAAGGTTTTGTTGGTATCCGTTTCACTGCTTGCCCCAGCGGCAGTGCGTCCCGCAATTCCCGCACCGTGCGTTTGAACTCAGGATGGCGCGCATCGGGAGCAATCTCGGCCAATGGTTCCAGTACAAATCGGCGTTCGTGCATCGCAGGATGTGGGATGGTCAATTCCTTCGCATCAATGATCGAATTGCCAAATAGCAAAATGTCGATGTCGATCGGGCGCGGTCCCTTGCTCTGCTGGCGACGACGTCCCATCTGTTGTTCAAGTTCCAAAATTGCGTTGAGCAATTGCTTGGGCATTTTCTCTGTGTCCAGCGCAACTGCACAGTTCAGGAACCATGGTTGCGCGGTGAATTCTACCGGCTCCGTTTCGTACAGCGACGACGTAGCAACCACATGTCCGAGCTTGGACAAACCGTCAACGGCCGCATTCAGATATGCCGCACGGTCGCCCATATTCGAGCCCAGCGAAAGGTACACCAGCTTGTGCACGTGCTTCAGTTTCCTGCCTGGAGCGGGACGATTTCCACAAGAAAGTGAGCTCCCGGACTTTCCAGCTTTTGGACGAAAGCTTGGCCTCGCCCATGACCTCCGTTACTTTCGCCACCCGCCTGAAGGGCGCTACCCTGTACTGCATGCGCCTGGAGTCACTCCTCCTCACCCGCGACGTACAGGTGATCAACATTTTGCGGCCTGCTTTGGATCGGCTTTCGATTGACCTGGAAGTGTGCCGTGGAGCGCGGTCTGGAAACGAAATCCTATGTTCGGAGAAGTTCGATGCCGTTATCGTTGATTGCGACTTGCAGGGCGGTTTGGAGGTTCTGCAGAACCTGCGCCGCGGCACCAGCAACAAGAACTCCGCTGTTTTCGCAATTCTGAATGGCCAGGCCACAACCCATGAGGTCTTTGAGCAAGGGGCAAACTTTGTCTTGCAAAAGCCATTGTCCGCCTCGAGTACAGCCCGCTGTTTCACTGCGGCGTTGGACTTCATGGCCCGCGAGCGCCGCCGTTATTTCCGTTATCCTATCGAAATCCCCGCTACTTTGACCTTTGGCCAGGACGTGGAACTCCGAGCTACGGCCACCAACCTCAGCGAAGGCGGAATGGCTATCCTATTTCGCGGCAAGCTGCCGAATGGCGGCCTTTCCAAAGTTCTCTTCACCTTGCCCGGGACGAACACTTCACTCGAACCCAAAGCACAAGTTGCCTGGGCCGATGGCACCGGTCGAGCTGGCGTGCGTTTCCTGGATGTACCCCAGCACTCGCGCGAGCAACTCGATCGCTGGTTGACCGAGCAGGCGCAGAAACACCAATCCTCCCAATAGCCCCAAAACGTCGGGAACCCAGGTTAAGACTTGCGGGGCTCGACTAGGCTGCGGCACTCTGGGATTACGATTTCTCGTAGAGGTGCCAGCCCGAAATGCTTACCCTTGATTCCCGTATCGACCGTACGCAACGTCTGCTGCGAATGTTGGAAGAAGACGCCCCTCTGCTCGCGGCACGTGTGGCGGAACTTGCTCCCGAGCACCAGGCATCGGCGAAAAACTATGCTGCCCGGCTTACCGCGCATACCCGCGCTGAATTGGCTAGGATGATAGAACAGCGCGCCCCGTGGGATGCCGACGATCCCATGCCGGAACCTGCAGACTAAGAAGCTTCTACGACTAATTGTTCGTTCGGATGGGATTCGCTCGCTATTCAGAGCGATTGCGCAAGGGTTGCGTGGGATGGCGGCGATTCGGCATTGACCTGATCTTCCACCGTGGTTTGTTCCCAGAGCGAATGATCGCGCAGAATCTTCGAAACCAGTGCCGTATGCATGGCGTGGCCTGCCCGATCTGCGACTACACTGCCCAGGATCTGCTTCCCTAACAGTGCCAAATCTCCAATCAGGTCCAGTACTTTGTGACGGACAAATTCGTCCGCAAACCGCAGGGGAGGATTCATCACAGCATTCCGGGTGAGGACGATGGCGTTCTCCGCCGACGCCCCACGAATCAACCCCTGCTGTCGCATTGCGTCTGCCTCATGCAAGAATCCAAAAGTTCGTGCCGGCGCGATTTCCGAGAGGTAATTCCCGTCCATCAACTTTACCTGCAACTTTTCGCGCCCAATCAGGGGATGAGGGAAGTTGATGCTGTAGGAAACGGAGTACACGTCCGACGGATATACCGCGATGAACTTGTCGCCCTCTCGCAGTTCCACCTCGCGCCGAATGCGAAGGTAGGTGCGAGGCCGCCTCTGCTTTCGCACTCCCGCGCGCTGGATCAGTTCAACAAAAGGAAGCGCGCTGCCATCAAGGATGGGAAGCTCCAGGTTGTCGAGCTCGACAATCGCGTTGTCGATCCCCGTGCCGATGCACGCCGACAGCAAGTGCTCGGTGGTCGAAATCAGCACGCCGCGCTTCATCAGACTTGTGGCATAGCTGACGCGCGCCACGTTGCGGCTTACCGCCTCCACTTGGAAATTGTCGAGGTCAATCCGACGGAATACAATCCCACTCCCCGCGGTTGCTGGCAACATGCGCAAATGGACCGGGGCGCCGCTGTGGAGACCGACCCCACGGCATTCTACCGCCGTGCGGATTGTCTGCTCACGCTTCAAATTGGAGGAGCCTATGTCTTCGATGCTCAAGAGATTACAGGCGAGCTCAGAATTCCGTCTGTGGCAAAATAGCCACATTACGGTGCGCGCAGTGAACGGCTATGGGCAGTCGCGGTATGAATCTCCTCATTCGGGTACGACCTAAGAGCGCCCGGTAAAGTAAGGTCATTGCCTCAGGAACGATGATTCTTCTGGTTAGCGTTTAGCGCCAGGCGTGTTAGGCACCGAGGCGGCGAACTTTGAATCGTCAATCCCCTGGTTGTACTTCACTCCATTCAGGAAGCGCTGGTTCGACATATCCCCGTTGTAAAAGCGCGTGATGCTGAAGGGCGTCATGACGCCCTGCACCTGGCGATATCCATCAAAGACTTCGTCTTCGGTATTGCGCTGCTTGTCGGTGGGATCGCGCCAGGAAAAGCTCTTTTTGACCGGGAGATGAGTGTCAGTGTCGATATAAAGTGTGACTGACTGATTCTGGGCATTCGTGATGGTGACCTGTTCGGTCGGCTTTTGTGCCGCGATTGTCTGTCCTTCATAGAAGAGCGCAAGGCCGGGATCAGTCAGCCATTTGCGGATCACGTAGTCGAGAGCGTACTGCCTCCGCCGCATGTAGTCGGTAACATCCTTCGCATCCTGCTCGCGAGTGCCCTTGTAGGTGATCTCGTACCCTTTGTCTCCGTTGAAGACATAAACCACATCGCGTTTTTTCGTCAGCTCAATGCGATCCTTGTCCGGATACCTGTAGAAGCGCCAGAACTGTGTGCCCACACCCTTCGGCTCTCCCAGATGAAAGCCGTAAGTGCGGCCTTCCTGGGTGATGTCCTGGATCAAAACATACGTCTGGCCGCCGAGCGCCTGCACCATTTGAGCGAGCAACGACTTGGCTTTTTGCGCGTTGGCCTGATCTACGGTAAGGGTCTGAGGTGACGACCGGGGCGATGCCGCCTGCCCAAACGCCGAGGAAAGAAGTACGAGAAGACTGAAAAGATGCTTCATGCGTATGTAATTGGATGCGTCAATGGGAAATTCTAGCTGGTTCCAGGCTCATGTAGGAAAGCGCACCACAGCCCCGAATGTGTGTGATCACAACCGCTATCCCGCCAGCACGGCCCCACCATTCACATTGAAAACCTCCCCTGTAATGAACCCCGCATGCTCGGTGCACAAAAACAGAATGGGCGCGGCGATTTCCTCCGGCTTCGCCACTCTCCGCATTGGAATGGTCGCAAAGATCGCATCCCGAGTCTTAGGATCGTTCAACGCTGGTGCCGACATGTCGGTGTCCACCCAGCCCGGCGCAACGCTATTCACATAAATACCATCTCCAACTAGTTCGGTGCAAAGCCCCTTGACCATGCTGATCAGAGCGCCCTTGGTTGCCGAATAATCGCAATGAAAAGCTTCACCTCGCTGGCCCGAAGTAGAACTCACCAGGACAATATGGCCAGACGCGAAGCTGGATTTTTTCTGCGCCTTCATCTGCGCCACGGAGTGCTTAATCAGCGAGAAGACACTGTCAAGATTGACCGAAATCGTGTTGCGCCACTGCTCATCCGGCATGCGGTCGATCGGCACGTCGTCTGCAGGCCACACCCCGTGATTCGCAACCAGAATGTCGAGCCGACCAAATCGCTTCACGGCGTCGGCTATGAGTTGCTGCGCCGTTTCCGTCCCGTGCAGGTTGCAAGCAAAGGCAGCGCAGTTCTCGGCTCCAATTTCTTTTACTAACTGATCTGCCTGCGTCTTGGCGCGTTGATAGGTGAACGCCACCCGCGCACCCGCGTCGGCGAACATCCGCACTGCAGAGGCCCCAATTCCCCGAGAACCACCGGTAATGAGAGCGACTTTGCCAGACAATGAAAGAGAGATGCTCATAGTAGCAAGTTTCAATTTTCAGGTTGAAAGTTGCAAGAGGGGTTTTACTTGGATCCTGGCTAAGGGTCTGTCGAGATTGGGCCTTGAGGCGAGAGCTACCCTCTATTTTCCCCACCCAAGCTGCTTCCAGCTCGTTCCGCCTTGAGTTCCCGCAACAGGATCCGCACCAGCATGCCGTCATAGCGCGTGCCGCTCAGTTTCTCCACTTCAGTTAGAGCCTGTTCGCTGCTTTTGGTCGGCCCGAACAAACGCTCGCTCGTCATGTTCACGTAGGCGTCGGCGATCGCCAGGATGCGCGCTCCCAGCGGAATCTGCTCGCCGTGCAAGCCTGCGGGGTAACCCGATCCGTCGAACGCTTCATGATGATGCTCGATCGCTTTCTGCACCAACTTGCTTCCAGGAACCGTTTCCACGATCTCGGCTCCCACACGCGGGTGCATCCGCACCAGATAGAACTCGTCTTCGGTGAGAGTCCCCGCCTTATTCAAAATACGTTCGGGAATGAAAATCTTGCCGACATCGTGAACTCGCGCAGCGTAGGCTATTTCGCCCACTTCCTCCGCCGCCAAGCCAAGCGCGCGAGCAATCATTTGCGAGTAGTGCGCCACCATCTCTCCGTGACCCGAGCCATTGACTTCGCGCGATTCCGCCGCATGCGTCAGAGCCTCAATCGATTCCCGCAAAACCCGCACATTGCACTCTTCTTCACCGCCGCACAACTTCTTCAGCGTAGTCAGCAGTTCTTCAAGATGCTCTGGCCCGGTGTGCTCGCGCTGCAGAAATCCTTCGATATATCCGGAAATCAGTTGCCGCTGCACTGCCGTTGTCTCGCCTTCCGCCACTTCCTCGGCCGTTGACACGCGATCTCCGCCCGCATGCTTGGAAACATACATGCCCGCGTCGGCTATCCGGATCAGGTCTTCGACCGAAAATCCATGAACGGGGAAGCTAGCCACGCCGAAGCTGCCTGTAATCTGATGTTCCTGCAGCATCGGATCGGTTGAAATCCACAGCCGCAGACGCTCGGCCAGGATCTGCGCCTGCTCGATTCCGGTTTCCGGCATCAGGATGATGAATTCATCGCCACCGTAGCGTGCCACGACGTTCGACTGCCGGCACTTCTGCTCCAGTAGTCGCCCCACTCGCGCCAGCACCAGATCGCCTTCCAGATGGCCGAGCGAATCATTCACTTCTTTGAATTTGTCCAGATCCATCAGCACCACTGAGAAGGGACGCCCCGAACGCGAAGCGCGCTTCCACTCCGAAGTTAACGACTCCCAAAAGAAACGCCGCGTCTTGATGCCTGTAAGTCCATCGGTGATCGATTGCTGTTGCAGTTTCTGGAATACGAACGCGTTGTGCAACGCCGTGGCCAGAAGGTCGGCTAGCGTGTTCATGATGAGCACGTCTTGCGGGGTAAAGGCATCTTCGCTCTTGCTCTCCACATTCAATACGCCGAGCAAAGTCTCCACGTAGGTGATGGGAATGCACAACACCGACTTGGCATCGGGCAGCACGCCCTGAAGTTGCCCTTCGTGGACGGTTTGCACGAGCGCCTTTTCGCCGGTACGCGCTACTCTTCCAAGGATGCCCGTGCCCAATGGAATGCGCTTGCCCAGCGCCTGCGTGGTCGATCCCGCCTCCGCTTTGATTTCGATGTCTTTGGTGGCGTAGTCGAGAATGCCGATCCCGATATGGTCAAACCGGAAATTCTTTTGGATCTCCCTGACGATTTCGGCCAGCATCTGCTCGGCATCTTCGCTCGAAATCGCGGTCTTCGAGATATTGTTTAGGAAGGCAAACTGCCGTGCGCGCCGCTGTTCCTCGGCGAAGAGGCGCGCGTTCTCCACTGCGACCGAAACCTGTCCGGCCGCCGTCTGCATCACCTCCAAGTCGCGTTGCTCGAACACGTACTCGCGCTCAGTGCTGCGCGCCGCCATGACTCCTGCCGGTTTCCCTCCGCGCATAAGGGGAGCACCGCAAAAGCATTTCGCCGGATTGGCAGGACGGTAAGTTATGCTAAGTCGTTCCCGGGCCTTTTCCAGTTCCGAACGGATTAACAGCGGCTGCCCAGTGCGTATGATGTATTCGGTCAAGCCATTGTCCGCTTTGCGCGAGCGCTTGGGCAGCAGGTTGCCGCCCTCCACTTCCAGTTCGAAATGAATGTCGTCGCCTTCCTGAAAGGCAATGTAGAAGTCGGTCGTGCTGAAGATTTGCCCCAGTTCCTGCTGGACGGCTCGGAGGATCTGGTCCTGATCAAGCTGCGAACTGACGACTTGTCCGATCTCGGTCAGCAGCCCGTATTCCTTTGTGCGCCGTTGCGCGTCATGCATGATGACGTAATTTTCCAACGTCAGTCCTATCTGCAGCGCGAGTCCAATCAGCACTCGCAGGTTCGACGATCCGAACATGCGCCGTTCAGCATGGGGAAACAGAATGACTCCGAAGTTGTGCTCGCGCGTCTGCAGGCTCACCGCGGTGATTTCGCGGATGCCTTCCTCGGCGAACACCCGCCGGAATTGCTCAAACCGGCCGCCGGGGAATGCAGGCAACGGTTCCGGCATGTCGGGCACGTGGCGAAAACTTACGAATCCGCCACTGCGATAAGCGAGCTCGCAAATGTATTCGCCCCCGCCGCTCTGCTCCAGCCGGTTTACAAACTCTGACGAGAAGCCCCGCTCGACCGACGGCAAAATCGCCCGCCAGCGCTCCGAGACATAGATCGCGGCGCGCCTCCGCGGAAGCGGCGCCACCAGCCGATCAAGGATGCTTTGTAGACTGGGAATCAGATCCTGTGCCGATAGCAGCCGCATCGGATCCACCCCGAGTTTTGAGAATGCCAGCGCATTTTCCAGCACCGCGTTGCGCTCGTTCTCAAACAGCACCATCACCATGGCAATACCGAGCAGCATCTGCGGCACCGGCCCCAGTAGGTGTCCCAGGTTCCCGAATCGCTGAAAGAACGGGTTCTCCACCTCGCCCGCACCCATCAGAACCGCCCAGATCATTAACGAGATTGCCAGCAAGCGAAACGCGAGTGAGGTCTTTTGATAGGAATAACGGAAAAATTGAAAGGAACAATACAGCAACACCGCAGCCAGCCCAACCTCCAGCCGGTAGTGCGGCGGAGGTACGGCATAGGCCTGAAAAACACCTTTACTCTGGGCCAGAAAATTCCAGAAGGCCAGCCCCACGAGACCTGCCGCCACCGCCCAGTCATACCAGCGCAGCCGAAGCTTTTCCTTGATCAGGCCCGTGGAAGCATATATGCACACCGCCATCGCCACAAGTAGCAGCGATCCCACCAGGAAGAGCAGGTTCGCCGGCCCTCCCCAGTACGACCACGCATCCGTGGCATAGTGCAGGGTGTAAGCTCCCCAGCCCAGTTGCCAGGCCCGGAAGTAGGGACGCCGGCTCTGCTCGTACAGGTAGGTGAATACCAGAAATAGAAGCAGGGCAACAATGCCAGGCACGATCACCATACTGGTTGCGACGCTGCTCATGGTCTAGGGAACAGTTCTCCGACCCCCGGGAAAAAGGGGGTAAGTTGCATTTATGTTTTCACACCAAGTGGCTCCGCACAACAAGTTTTCCGACCACCTGAGGCAATACCGTCACCGCAATTTCACAGTGCAACTGCTTGGATGCAGGTTATTTCTGTCGCTTGACGCCGCTTTTCGCACGCCCGTAACGTCGAAACTGGTTACCTTTCTCATGACTCAGTCTTCCAGCAAGGACCAACCGGGGGAATCGGTTCGCCCGGACCGCGGGTCCGTTTCGCGCCTCCCACGTATTGCCGCCTGTGCCGACAGAAGCACGGCGGGGAAATCAGAATTAGTTTCTGTGGCGCGGGGCGCCTCGCTATCAGTTCGAGCGCTTGGGATATTTTTGTGTGGACCCCGAATCGAAGGTTGGAGAGCCGCTGTTCAACCGCACTGTGGCTCTGAAAGGTACTTGGGCGAAGGTCGAGAAAAGGTGAGCCGCAAAAAGCCAGCTATCAGCTGAGAGCTTTCAGCCAGCGACAACCTTTATGTTATGTTTCATGCGCTGAGAGATGGCGGCTGAAAGCTATCGATGCACGTGCGGACTCTGCCCAGGATTCTTTTTTGGCGGCGGCGCCGCCTTGGCTACTTCCACTTCGAAATCGACTGGAAACTTCCTAGGCGGATAGCAAGCGGCGTTGTCGCAGGCCTGGTACTTCAACTCCCCGTGCAGGGCATACTTGCCCGGCAGCACATGAGCCAGTGGCCGGATCATCACCGCGAGAGTGAAGTCGCCGCCGTACACGCTCAGTTTCTCGTCCGGAGCGAATGGGAAACTCGCCTCCTGGCCGGGTGGATACGTGACCCTGCCCACGACGATGTCTGTCGGAGCATTCAACTTTAACGTGGTCGGGATCAGATATTCGGACTTGGGTGTGTTGGAGTTGATGTGGAATCCCGATCCTATGCGAAAGTGGAGCTCCACTGTGCCGGCTTTGCCGCGCGTGATATTAGCGACCGGCGCCGGAGACATGGTGACGGAAGGGACTTTTTTCCCCGGACTGTCCTGGGCGGCGGAGGACAGGAGCGCCAGCCAGAGCATCGGTAAGAAAAGAATCCGCGTCATAGGTGCTGAAAACAAAATTGCTCGGCTGATCGGCCAAGATCGCCATGTTTCACAAAACGGAGACTTACTTCTGTGCTCGCGTGGCCGTCCCTTCGGCCAGAGCTCGCTTGATACTGGCTTCAATTTCGCCTTTGCCTTTCAGGCCAAACACTCTGTCGACCACTTTTCCGTCCCGGCCTATATAGAACGTGGAGGGCAGGAACTGCACACCGCCGTACGCCGTTTCCACTGATTCCTTGCCCAGCAGAATCGGGTAATTTACCCCCATGTTGGTGGCAAATTTTGCGACTTCGTCTTTGCTGTCGCCCTCGTCGGCCGAAATTCCAATGATTTGCAAGCCCTCGGGTCCATATTGTTTTTGTAGTTCCACGAACCAGGGCATCTCGATTTTGCATGGCTCGCACCACGTGGCCCAGAAGTTCAGCAGCACTGCTTTGCCGCGGAAATCAGAAAGACGAACCGTCTTGTTATCCAGAGACTGCAGGGCAAACTCAGGCGCTGGCTGGCCTTGCAGTTTGCCCGCGGGGGACGGTTCGGAACCTCGCCGAGACAGGTGTAAGCCGAGGACCAGCATCAGCGATATCACCATCGCCACCACGATAATTACGACCGGATCACGTTTCACGAAATCCTCTTACATTGCAAATCGATTCAGAAACGACAGGTAATTCGAGATTATTGTAAAGCGTCCGAAGACCAAAAGCGCGCCCAGCACGATCAGCAACGCTCCGCTGGCCACCTCGAGCGCGTGCATGTGCGCACGGAATCGACTGTAGAACTTCAGGAAACGCTCAATTCCCAGCGAGGTCAGGAGGAACGGCACCGCCAGGCCAAGAGAATACACCGCGAGCAGCGCGATGCCCTTGACCACAGAATCCTGCGCCGCGGCGAATCCGAGAATCACGGCGAGAATCGGTCCCACGCAGGGGGTCCATCCGAAAGCGAATGCAAATCCGATGACGAATGCTCCCCACGCCGTGCTGCTGCCTTTTACGCTGTGCAGCCGAGCATCGGTGTACAGCGCTTTTATTTTGAAAATGCCGGTGAGATGAAGGCCGAAGAGAATGATGATGACGCCCGCAACAACTGCGAGCTTGGATTTGTAAATCGCCAGGAACTGACCGACCTCAGTGGAAATCGCTCCCAACGTAATAAAGACGATGCTGAAACCCAGAATGAAGCTAGTGGAGTTCAACATCACTTTGCGAAACACCTGTCCGTCGTGCGTTTTGAGTTCTTCCACGCCGACACCCGAGATCAAAGACACGTATCCCGGAACCAGGGGCAGCACGCAAGGGGAGAGAAACGATACCAACCCAGCGACGAAAGCTGCAATAGGAAGAGGAAGACTGGTCATTCTGAATTATTGTACCCGCAGCGACCGCGCCGTGATGTCAAAGGCGCTGATATCAACCCCGATCATTAGACATCGGTAACCAGGATAAGGCATCAAAATTGTCGGAATTTTTCGAACGATCGTCTTGGTGCTACGAAGCTAGCGCTCTGAGGGCCCCGTCCTTTCCGGCTTGCGCCCCTTCTGCGGGCTCTTGGGTGGCGCCGGCGGTGTACTCGGCTCGGGTTCTTTGGGCACGAGTTCGGCGGGCGATTCGGCCACTATCTTGTGCAGCAATCCTGTGGGAACGGAGGCGCTCAACACAGCTCGGTCGCCGTGCTGCTCGACCTTCAGGCTATCCAAAAATTGGCGCAGATCGGGATCGTTCTGCTGCCCTCCGACCGACGTCTCCGCGCTGTGAAAGACGCTGAGAAACGTACCAACTCTCTCGGTGAGCAGCTTGGCGTCGTCGTCTGTGGCGGTGAAGGCTTCCGCTTTGAAATGCACGCTGCCGACGTAGCGCGCTGAAGCGATCACGGCCGCAGGTTTGGAAAACAGGAACGACAATCCGAATCCTCGAGACGAAGCAGCGTTGGCCGCGGGCTCAACGCTGAAGATCCCCCACGCCACGCTGGCCAGAGGCACTTGCTTGTAATATTTCCGCAGCAGGGCAGGTCCGCCGAACGGCGAGGCCAGCTTGCGCGAGCGGTCAATGATGCCGCGAATCACCAGCGGGTCGCTGTGGTTGGAAGCAGCCACGCTGTCCACGCCCAAAATGGCGACACGAAAGATCCGTCCTTCGATGGGAATGTTGTAAATATTTATGGATTGATAGTCGTCCACCGAACTTGAAATTTTCCGCAGATATGCAGTGAGGCGTTCTGCCTGGAACTTACCCACGAATACTTCGGAGAACCGGGGCTGCTGGTTGGCGGACTTATCTGCGGACAAACTGGAAGGGTAGTGAATGGCGAAAGCGGCTTCGTCCAAGTCGCGCTCGAACTGGAACCCGGTCTCCTGCAGAAATTTCTGATATTCAGTTTCGTGCGGGACATCGTCCAATGGTGCCAAGTTGGCCCTGCGCATCCATTGCAGATTGACGTAAACGAAGGCGTCAGCCCCGGGAAGAAGTCGGGCCGGTTCGGGAGGAGCGTGCTTACGCAGGAAGACTACTAAGCCAACTGCCGCGACGACCAGCAGGACCACGACGATAACCGGGAGACGGCGTCTTAGGCGCATCGAGTGCGGCAGCTCCGGCCACCCAATTCTTAGGGAGACCAAGCGCTGCCCGGAAAGCGCCAATGATAGCATTGGTAGTCGGTGCACGTGCTCGGGGCTTCAGTTGGATGGGTGCCGGACGGAAAAGTCCAATCCCTTGTTGCACGTAGGGTGCCGTTATGATATTTTTGTAAATTGTCCCGGACATCAGGAAGGGATTAAGGGGAAGTGTATCGCCCGAAAAGGCGGTACTGCCTCAACTGCTGGCGTAGCTCAGCTGGTAGAGCATCTGATTTGTAATCAGAGGGTCGGGGGTTCGAATCCCTTCGCCAGCTCCAGGAACGGACTCAGAAACGCAGGGCATTTTGCGCGGCGTGGCGGCGGCAACAGATTTTTCCAACGGCACTCCATAAGGAACGATTCCAAGTGTGGTGTTTACGCGCGGAAATATGTTCGCGCGTAGGTCTGTTTCTTCTTGAGGGCAAAATCCGCAAT
>Ga0070697_100000039_pt1 | contig 95513 bp, 85 predicted proteins | sample KBSK1501metaG_FD_65475 | JGI IMG/M metagenome (GOLD analysis project Ga0070697, IMG submission 65475) | Corn, switchgrass and miscanthus rhizosphere microbial communities from Kellogg Biological Station, Michigan, USA - KBS K1-50-1 metaG | ecosystem: Host-associated > Plants > Roots >...
ATGGAGCCCCACCTTTTTCGGATTGCCCCCAAGGCAGGCAGCGGAGAATCATATAGCCACGAAGGAGAGGAGTTCCTGTATGTCCTTCGCGGCGAGTTAGATATTTCCCTGCAAGACGAAGAATATCGGCTGAAGCCGGGCGACAGCTTTTATTTCGAAAGCGCCACGCCGCATCGCTGGAAAAATCCAGGCCGCACCGAAACTTGGGTGATGTGGGTTAATACGCCACCGACGTTCTGAGAACGCACAGTACCGAAGGAGACCGGACGTTTGCTGAAATCCGCAGCTTTCCGGCAAAGAAGTTTTCAAGCGGCCCTTCTGTTCGCGCTGGTGATCCTGACAGCGGTATGGTCCTATGCAGGGCGAAATGTCTCCTCTCCTCCCGCCGACACGATCATCATTAACGCGCGCGTTTATACCGCCGCTCGCGGCCCATCAACTTGGGCAGAAGCTATCGCCCTTAAGGGAGATAAGATCGTCTCCGTTGGCACCGCGACGCAGATCAACCACTTCCGTGGACCACACACCATGGTGATTGATGGCGGAGGACGGCTTGTGGTTCCCGGCTTCACCGACTGCCATATTCACTTTCTCGATGGCGCTCTTAGCCTGGAGCAGATTCAACTCGAGGGCACAAAGGACGTAGCTGAAATCCAGCAACGTGTCAAAGCTTACGCCGGTGCGCATCCCGATAAGCCGTGGATTCTGGGCCGCGGCTGGTCTTACCCCGTATTCGGCAAGTTTGGATTGCCCGACAAACGAATGCTCGACGAAATCGTTCCCGACCGTCCGGTATATCTTGAGGGCTTCGACGGCCATACCTGGTGGGCGAACAGCAAAGCTCTCCAAATGGCGGGGATCACCAAGCAAACGCCGGATCCGCCGGGCGGGTCTATCGTGCACGACCCGAAAACCGGAGATCCGACTGGCGCGATTAAAGAGGACTCCGCGGATGCCCTGATGCGCCGCGTGATTCCCCCGCCTTCGCAAGAGGAGAAACTCAAGGCTTTGAGGGCCGGACTGAAAGAGGCGAATCGCGTGGGACTGGTACGCGTCCACAGTGCTGGCGGCGTAAGCGTGAATAGCAGCGATTTGAGTAACGTTGACCTTCTGGAGCAGCTCCGCCAGTCCGGTGAACTGACGCTGCGCTTCTATCTCGCTTATCGTGTCAACCCGCCGATTGTCACTCGAAAGCAAGTGCAGGAAATCGAGCAAGTACGCCGCCGCTATCATGATGATTGGATCTCCGCCGGGGCGGTCAAGTTTTTTATGGACGGAGTGATCGAGACTCACACCGCTGCGATGCTCCAACCTTATTCCGACGATCCTTCCCTGTCTGGTGAACTGCTCTGGGAGCCAGAAAAGTATCAGCAAGCTGTAACGGAACTCGACCGCATGGGCATTCAAGTCTTCACCCATGCAATTGGTGACCGTGCGATTCGCACCGCGCTGGATGGTTATGAGAGCGCGGCCAAGACGAACCGATCGCACGATGCGCGCCATCGAATCGAACATATTGAAGCTGTTTCCGCTGTCGACATTCCTCGTTTCGGGAAACTGGGCGTCATCGCCAGCATGCAACCGCTCCACGCTTATCCCGACGACGACACTTTGAAACTATGGGCGGGAAATGTCGGTCCGGAGCGCGCTCAGCGGGCGTGGGCCTGGAATAGCATACAAAAGCAAGGTGGACATCTCGCGTTCGGGAGCGACTGGCCTGTGGTCACGATGAATCCGTGGCGCGGCTTACAGAACGCAGTTACAAGGCAGACCCCTGAAGGCGATCCTCCGGGCGGATTCGTGCCGCAGGAACGGATCAGCCTGCAAGACGCGATTGAGGGTTACACGATAGGTGCCGCGTATGCGGGACATCGTGAGCGCACCGAAGGATCGCTTGAGCCCGGCAAACTCGCCGATCTTATCGTTCTTAATCAGGATCTCTTTAAGATCGAGCCCAACGAAATCGGCAAGACGGAAGTGCTTCTGACCGTGGTAGGCGGAAAAGTGGTTTACCAATCGCCGAACTGGGATATGGCCAAATCGTCCACTGCGGGGACCCAATGAACGCCATTCGGCGCTCGCAGCTATTCATACTTTTGATCGGCGTGTGCCTGCTGGGCTCGTGCAGCAAGAAGACTCCTACGTTGAACCTGCTGGTGTGGGAAGGCTATGCTGATCCTTCTTATATTCACGGATTCGAGGAACAGTGCCACTGCAAGGTGTCCGCATCCTACATGGGATCGAGCGACGAACTGGTCGCTAAACTTCGCGGCGGAAGTGCGGGCAACTATGATGTCATCTCGCCCTCAAGCGACGTTGCCACCAGCATCGTCGACGCAGGTTTGGCGGAGCCGCTTGAGCTCTCCAAAATTCCCGGCTACACCCAGCTTTCGCCGCAGCTCACTTCCCTATCGCTGGTCAAAGCGAATGGCAGAGTCTATGGCGTACCGTTTACCTGGGGACCAAATCCTCTGATATACGACACGACCGCCTTCTCCAAACCACCAGAGAGTTGGAACGTATTCTGGGACCCGAAATACCACGGCAAGATTTCCGTTTGGGACGAACTCTCTACCGTCTACATGGCGGCCCAGATTCTCGGCTACGACAAGCCCGATCCCAGTCAGCTCTACAACCTGAGCGATGAGCAGCTCGAGGCGGTCAAGAAGAAGCTGCTGGAGCTGAAACCCAATATAAGAAAGATGTGGTCGACCGGAGGCGAACTCACCAACTTGTTTCAGAACCATGAAGTGATTGCAGCCATGGGATGGCCGCTTATGACCAACCAGCTTCGCAAAGTCAATTTCCCAGTGGGCGAGACGATCCCGAGAGAAAATACTACTGGCTGGATCGACCATCTCATGATCACTGCCGGCAGCGAGCACAAAGACCTCGCCCACAAATTTCTGGAATATATGGTAGAAGCACAAACCCAAAAACAAATCAGCGATGTGACCGGGTACACTCCGGCCAATCCGCAGGCAGCACAGTTCATGACGCCTGAGCAGGTAAGGAGCCTTCACCTGGACGATGTCGACAACTACCAGAAGCACATTTACTTCTGGCAGAACGTCCCGCGTCGCGCCAAGTACAACGAAATTTGGAACGAGGTAAAAGCCGCGCAGTGATGTGAGATGTGGCGCGGACCCTCCTGTCCGCGCTAGGGGCAAAGTGCCCGCACCACACCAACTATGGCGATCAGCACCGAGCCCGCGATTTTCGCTTCACAGAGGTCTGGCGCTGAGGCTTTGCTGAGTGTCCGCAAAATTGCCAAATCCTTCGGCGACACTCCCGTTCTCCGTGATATATCGCTGCAGATTGCCGAAGGTGAATTCCTCACCATTCTGGGCGAAAGTGGCTCGGGAAAAACCACACTCCTGCGCATCATCGCTGGCTTTGAGACCGCCAACACCGGAGAAATCTGGATGGGCACGGAACGGCTCGACCCTCTCCCGCCGTATCGACGGCGCGTGAACACCGTCTTTCAAAGCTATGCGCTGTTCCCTCATCTCACGGTGGAAGAAAATGTCGGCTACGGACTCCGCGTGGCGAAATTGCCCAAACAGGAAATCTCTGAGCGGGTGGAACAAGCGCTGTCCATGGTGAAGATGTCGGCATATGCCCGCTCCAAACCATCCAACATTAGTGGAGGCCAGCAGCAACGTGTCGCACTGGCCCGCGCGCTCGTCAACCGGCCGCGCGTTCTTTTACTGGATGAACCACTCTCGGCGCTTGACGCGAATCTCCGCCGCCAGATGCAGGTCGAACTGAAATCGCTGCAGCGAGACATCGGGATTTCCTTCGTCTTTGTTACCCATGACCAGGAAGAAGCTATGGTCATGTCGGATCGCATCGCGCTGCTACGCTCCGGAGAACTCGAGCAAGTGGCAACTCCTCGCGACATCTACAATCGCCCGGCAACCGCCTACACCGCTCAATTCATCGGCTACACCAACCTGCTCCGGGGCGAAGTAAAGGATGGAATTGCACGTAGCCATTCGCTGTGCTGGAGAACCGGACTCCGTGATGGGCCAGGCGTGTTCTCCCTTAGACCGGAAAATATTCGCGTGGCCAGTGCCAGTCCTGTTCATGGCACGGTCCGGTTTCGGGGAAAGACCCGCGATCAAGCGTTTCACGGAGCCACGGAACTTCTTCGAATTGAGTGTGCGGACGGCCTGCAACTCTCGGTGAGAGCCGCAAGCCGCGAAGACTGGCAGGGTGATTTGGAATTCGAATTTAGTCCGGCTGACGCGGTGCCTGTCCGTGAATCCCCGGAGAAACCGTAATGTTCTCTCGCGCCTATAGAGCCGCCGTCGCCCTGCCTCCGCTGATCTGGGTGACGTTATTTCTACTGGTCCCGTACGCCCTGCTTTTTTGTTACAGCTTCTGGTCGGTCTCGCCGTCGCAGGCCATCCTGCATTCTTGGAACCTGGACAACTACCGAACTTTAATTCGAGTCGACGTTTATTGGCAGACCCTGTTCCGCTCCATGTGGATCGCCGCCCGCGTGACGATTTTTTCCATGTTGCTCGCATATCCTCTGGCGTATTTCCTCTCATTTCACGCCGGCAAACGAAGAGACCTGCTGTATCAACTCCTGATCATCCCGCTATGGGTGAGCTACCTGGTTCGAGCCTACGCGTGGAAGACAATTTTGGGCAGCGATGGCGTCCTTAACACGCTGCTTCAGTACGTGCAGCTGACCAAGCATCCGCTCGAATTTCTCCTCTACAGCCCGTTCGCCGTCGTGCTCACGCTTACTCATATCTATACGCCATTCGCTTTTCTCCCGATTTACGCGTCGCTGGAACACATTCCTCGAAACCTGGTCGAGGCCTCTCACGACCTCGGTGCATCGCCGCTGCAAACTTTCTGGAGAGTGATTCTTCCGTTGTCAATTCCTGGAGTGCTGGCCGCAGCTACGTTCGCGTTCGTGCTCAGCCTGGGAGATTTTCTCGCCCCGCTTCTGCTTGGAGGCCCCAGCGGCATCATGATTTCCAATATCGTGGTCAGCCTTTTCGGCGCAGCATACAATTGGCCTCTGGGCGCGGCGGTTTCCTTTTGCATGCTGGCACTTGTCGTGGGACTGCTATTCCTCTCCGAGAGATTGGAAAAGAAATGGAGTTTCCGATGAGCAGCAGCTCCCGCCCGAACTCGGGCTGGCTGGGCTGGCATGCGGCCGTGGTGTTCGCGTTCCTTTACCTGCCAATCATCACTCTCATCATTTATTCATTCAATGGCCAGGGCGTGGGCGGATTCCCGCCGCGCAATTTCACGCTCGAGTGGTATCGCATCCTCTTCGCCGATGAGGCGATCTGGGACTCCGTGGTCAACAGCCTTCTCGTGGCGCTCGCAGCCGTGATCATTTCACTCGCGCTTGGAATCCCCGCCGCACTCGCGCTCGATCGCGCGAGCTTTCCGGGCAAAGCGATCTTCCGCCGACTGGTGCTCTTGCCGCTGATCCTGCCGGGAATCATTACGGGACTGTCGCTGCTCATGCTGTTCCGCCAAGCCGACATGAAGCTCAGCCTTCCCACCATCATTCTCGGCCACGGCACCGCACTAATTTCTGTCGCGACTACCGAAGTCTTTGCCGGCTTGCAGAAACTCGACCGTGCGCAAGAAGAAGCTTCGCTCGATCTCGGCGCCAACTACTGGCAGACGTTCTGGCGGATAACTATTCCCAACCTGCGCCTCTCGATCATCGGCGCTGCATTGCTGATATTCACGCTGTCGATGGACGAGATCGCGGTCAGCTTCTTCCTGATCGGCCGCGACAACACGTTGCCACTTGAAATCTGGGGACGTCTCCGCCGTGGCATTACACCGGAGATCAACGCGATCTCCACAATCATTTTTGTATTCTCGTTGATCGCAATCGTGACTTGGTATCGGCTTAGAATCGGCCACGAAGGCCACGCAGAAGTCGCCGCCGAATTGATCGAGAACGAAGTGTAGCACCGGCACCCTGTCGGCAACACACGCAACGTTTAAGGGAACCTACGCATGAGCACGAATCGCAGGGACTTCATCAAGTTCGTAGTCATGGGCGCCGTGAGCGCCGGTTGTCCAATCGACCTCTCTCTAGCCGCACAAACCGACCACCAGCCCCAAGTCGAAGGTGAAGACAACCGCATTTGTCATCAAGTCCGGGACGGTAAGATCTTCACCCGTCCATCCGTGTCCGCTCGCCATGAAGTGATCATTGTCGGCGGAGGGGTGAGCGGCCTCACCTCGGCCTACCTGCTCCGCCACCGCGACTTTCTCCTGCTCGAAAAAGAGCCGCACTGGGGAGGCAATGCCTATCTCATGGATTACCGGGGCAGCGCCTACGCAACCGGAGCCGCCTTCATCGAGAAACACGAGGTTGGGTATCAATTCGCCAAAGAAATCGGACTAGAGGCGCTGCCCGTCAACAACTGGGACGGCACCATCCTGAAAGGTGAGTTCATTCCGGACACTTGGGGCGAGGGTCTTGACCGGCTTCCTTATTCGCCCGCCGTTCGCGAGAGCTTCAAGAAATTTCGCAAGGAAATGCTAGCCATTGATGTGAAGAAAAGATCGCGCGAGCTCTTCGACGCGCGCTTCTCCGATTTTATGAAAGGCTACGCGCCTGAAATCAAGCAGTGGTGGGACAACTACGGCCCCTCCAACTGGGGAGCAACGAGCGACGAAACTCCGGCCGCGATTGGGACATACGAGATGCGGGGAATTGCGGGCGACGATCGCGAAGATGGCCGCTGCACCTGGCCCGGAGGCCTCGGAGCAATCACCAAGAAGCTGGCGGAAATTCTACAGCCTAGTTCCGCCGATCGCATGCAGACCGGCGCCACCATAATCGCCGTCGTTCCTCAGAAGAAATCCGTACATGTCACCTACATGCAGGGTGGTCAACTAAAGACGGTCGCGGCCAGCACCGTCATCATGGCTACGCCGAAATTCATCACCAGCCGCATCGTTGAAGGACTTCCCGACCAGCAGCGCGATGCCATGCGAAAGATGCACTACATTCCATATCCAGTCGTGAACCTCATCTTCGACAAACCGGTCTTCAATAAGGGTTACGACACCTGGTGCCCGGGAAACAGCTTCACCGATTTCATCGTGGCCGATTGGGTCGTGCGCAACCAGCCTGGATATCAGCAAAAGTACAACATCCTCACTTGTTACACGCCCATGCGCGAAGACGATCGCGGCTACCTGCTCACGGAAGTCAGCGCGCGCAAGATCGCCGTCCACGTGCTCACCGATTTTCGGAAGCTCTTCCCCGGCTCGAATGTCGATCCCGTCGAGGTGCATATCTACCGCCGAGGCCACCCGTTATACAAGTCGACCCCTGGTCTGTACACACAGACGCAACCACTCGTCCGCGCTGCCATGGACCGTGTGTTTTTCGCGAACACCGATTCCGAAGGCCCAGTCTCAACCACAGGGGGCGCAATCAACGCCGCCCATCGCGCCGTCCAGCAGGCCGAGAGCCGTCTGGCAGGAAAGCCGGCGCCAAAGCAGACAGCGGTAGTGGTTGGATAAATTCTTCTGTTGAATTTGTCACCCTCAGCGAAGCATTGGAAGCGGGATAAACTCTTTGCTTGTCATCCCGAGCGCAGCGAAGGACCTGCTGTTTACGATTGAAACCTAACCTCAAGCTTCCTTCGTTTACCTTCGTGCCCTTTGTGATTGAAAAGGACCCCGACCACTCCAAACCTCGCCCTCATAGTAAAGTGGTACTAGGAGCAAACTGCATTTGCCGTCGCCCATCCGGAACATCGCTATTATCGCCCACGTCGACCACGGCAAGACCACTCTAGTCGATGCCATGCTGCGTCAGAGTGGCACCTTCCGCGCCAACGAGACCTTGGTCGACCGCGTCATGGACTCCAACGACTTGGAACGCGAGCGCGGCATCACGATTTTGGCCAAGAACACTGCCGTGTTCTACCACGGTGTCAAGATTAATATTGTCGACACGCCCGGCCACAGCGACTTCGGCGGCGAAGTAGAACGCGCGCTGAAGATGGTCGATGGCGTCATGCTGCTGGTCGATGCCAGCGAAGGCCCGCTTCCGCAAACGCGATACGTCCTGAGCAAAGCGCTCGAAGCCCAGCTCCCGCCCATTCTGGTCATTAATAAGATCGACCGCTCCGATGCTCGTCCGCAGGAAGTCTTGAACGAGGTCTACGATCTGTTTATTGACCTCGATGCGAAAGAAGAGCAACTCGATTTTCCCGTCCTCTACACCAATGCTAAGGAAGGCACGGCCGTCATCGATGCCAAGCGTCCCGGCGAGGATTTACGTCCGCTCTTCGACGCGATCGTAGAGACCATTCCCGACCCGAAGGGAGATGCCGCCGGCCCGCTGCAAATCCTGGTCGCCAATCTCGACTACAGCGATTACCTCGGCCGCATCGCCATTGCCCGCGTCTTCAATGGCACGATGCACACGGGCGAAGACGTCGCGATCGCCAAACTCGACGGCTCACTGCAGAAGACCAAGATCACCAAGCTGTTTTCCTTCGCCGGACTGAAGCGGACCGACATCACCGAGACCGAACTGGGAGACATTATTGCCGTCGCGGGAGTCGAAGGCATCACTATTGGCGAAACCATCACCGGCGCCGAAAATCCCGCACCGCTTCCCCACATCACCATCGATGAGCCCACTATTGCGATGCAATTCACGGTGAACACCTCGCCGTTAGCGGGACGTGAAGGCACCTACGTCACCTCCCGCAATTTGCGCGAGCGCCTGGAGAAAGAACTGCTAACCAACGTCTCGCTCAGGGTCGAAGATACCGACACCACCGAGACCTTCAAGGTCATGGGCCGCGGCGAGCTGCAACTCTCCATTCTGATCGAGATGATGCGCCGCGAAGGCTACGAACTGATGGTCGGTAAGCCGGAGATTGTCACCAAGCGCATCGACAGCAAGCTGATGGAACCCGTCGAGCACCTGACGGTCGACATTCCCGAAGACTTCGTCGGCGTGGTTATGGAACAACTCGGCACCCGCAAGGGCGAAGTCACCAACATGCACAATCACGGGTACGGCCGAGTGCGCATCGAGTTTCGTGTCGCCAGCCGCGGACTCATCGGACTGCGCAGCCAGCTTCTTACTGACACCCGCGGCACCATCGTGATGAATTCGCTGTTCGGCGGCTACACCGAGTGGCAAGGCGAAATTCCTCATCGTCTGACCGGGGCCCTAGTCGCAGATCGTCCCGGGAACACGACGTCCTATGCGCTGTGGAACCTGCAGGAGCGGGGAGAACTCTTCGTCGGTCCCGGTATCGAGGTCTACGAAGGCATGGTCATCGGCGAAAACGCGAAGGATAACGATCTGGACGTAAACGTGGTGCGCGAGAAGAAGCTGACCAATATGCGAGCCTCGACGGCCGATGAAGCCATCCGCCTGGTTCCCTTTCGTCAGCTCAATCTAGAGCAAGCGATTGAATTCATCGCGGAGGATGAGTTTGTGGAAGTCACACCGAAGTCGCTGCGCCTGCGAAAAAGAATTCTGCAGGCCAACAAAAGGAAAAAGAGCTCAATGGCAACGGTCGAAGAAAGCCAATAGCGGGATGGGGGCGAAGCGCGCCCAAGCCTGCTGCAGCTTGGCTTTCAGCGGAAAGGTTACTGGAAATCAAACAACCGCTGGCCACCCGCTTCCAGCCTCCAAATCTGCCTGTCGACGATCTCACTTCCAAGGTTTAACAAACCTGCTATACTTTCGCCGCATTTGACTGTTCGCAAAACTTTGGCTCTCAAAGAGCGGCCAACCAGCCCTTTTCTGCCGAAGTGGCCACACTCAGATAGCTCACGCAGAGGCATTCGCTTGAAAAACATTTTTGTTGGAAACCTCTCCTTCAACACGTCAGAAGATGAACTACGGCAGATGTTCGAGTCCTATGGTCAGGTGGACCGAGTTAGCATCATGAACGATCGCGAGACCGGTCGCTCGCGCGGCTTTGGTTTCGTTGAGATGGCCAATGCCGAAGAGGGCGACAAGGCTATCGCCGCTCTCAATGGCTCGCAACTCGGCGGACGCACGCTCAACGTCAACGAAGCGCGCCCGAAAATGGAGCGGACCGGAGGCGGTGGCCGAGATCGCGGTGGACGCGGCGGTGGGGGCGGCGGACGCAATCGCTGGTAGACGTCCCGCAAAGCAAGCGCCACTGTCGACCCCACAAACGCTGCCCGAATCCTGGCCGGAATCCGCCAGCTGTAGCCATCGTAGGGACATCTCGTCTGCGATTGATAGCCTCAATCCCAGGATGTAAACTGAAAATATCGGGGCGCGCCCGTAGCTCAGCTGGATAGAGCGATTGCCTCCGGAGCAATAGGTCGGGAGTTCGAATCTCTCCGGGCGCGCCAGATTTTCATCTCTGCTTCAAGTACTTCGCAGGCATCGTTCCCAATGCACGACGCGCGTCTAAGCAGTTAACACTCCCAAGGTGGCAAAGGCTCTAACATCCCCCAAGGATGGCTTCAGTCGGCGCGAATGCGGATGCGGTTATACATCTGCCCGAAAACTCACTTCCATCCGTTGCGCGGGTATTGCCGGTGGTCGTCTGTCTCCTCGCTCTGGCAGACTTTGTCTTCCGCGGCATCGCGCTCGCCTTCAGTCCGGGAAAAACCGATTTCACAGAGCTGTACACCAGCGCATGGTTGTGGCGGCACGGCCAGAATTTCTATGACTCTGCTCTTGTGACGCGTACGGCAGCTCATCTAGCTGGCTCGGACGTGCTGATCGCGCCCGTTTACCCGCCCACCACTGTTATTGCGGTTGTGCCATTCACGTTTCTGCCCTGGCCTTGGGCAAACTTGCTTTGGCTATTGCTGGCCCTCTTCGCCGTTGGAGTGACAATCGCCCTTCTGATTCCGTTGGGGAACTTCCAGATCCACGAAACAAGTACCTACCTATTGGTGACTGTTGTTCTGGCGTTCGATCCTATCCATCAGGCATTTCATCTGGGCAATATCGCTCTGCTGGTTGTGCCACTCTGCCTCGCCGCAATGCATTTCGCTCAGGAGGAGCGAGTGTTCTCTACCGGAATACTGCTCTCGTTTGCGACACTGCTGAAACCCCAGCTCGGGATATGGGTTCTGATCTACTACCTGATTCAGCGTCGCAAGTGGTTCCTTGTTGGCGCCGCGTTACCGGTGTTTACCTTTTCGTTCATTCTGCTCGGGTACCCGGTGCCTGCACACGTATTGATCTCAACTTACCGATTGAATTTGGAGCACTGGTTCGGGGTGGGAAGGCCATACGGGTTTACGGAAGGCGCGCTCCCTTTCCACGTGAACAATATCCAGGTGATTTTGTTCCAGTTATGGCACCGCGCACCGGCGGTCAATGTCCTCGCACACGCGATATTCTTGGGCGGCCTGGTAATTTGGTTGTGCGCTGTGTGGCGTGGCCGGTTTCGTGCGCCAGTGCCGCTAGTCGTTTCTTCACTGATCGCATTGAGTTTCGTTTCCTTGTACCACAGCGTTTCTGATGTTGCGATCCTTACGTTGGCACTCTGCTGGGCTCTAAAAAGAGAAAGAGAAACATGGACTTGGCCGCAGCGCCTGACATGCCTGATTCTTTTGCTGATGCTGCTGCCAGGACACTCAGCTTTAATGCGGATAACTCCGCATCTCACATCTCAACTCACGCAGTCGTGGTGGTGGAAGTTATTCGTCGCCCGGTATTTTGTGTGGCTGCTCTTCGCGCTCAATGTCGTGCTGCTGCGCGCGCTTGTCGCCTCTTCGACAACGAGCTGTTCAGCAGATGCAACGAGAGAAATTCGCCTGGCGCATTGAGCTCGGGAAGATTGAATGCCTTTTCAATTTTGATGACAATCGGACTGAGCCTTGACGCAAGTAGAGCCCCGGAAAATTGAGCGGGATCGCGTTGGCTTGTGCGCCGACTGCCAGCATGCTCGTCGAATTGAGTCAAGCCGGGGATCGACGTTTTACCTTTGCGAACGGTCCCTCACGGATGCGAACTTTCCCAAATATCCTCGCCTGCCCGTAATCCAATGTCGGGGATACGAACGGAAGGTTGAATAGAGCAGAGAATGCCTCGGCAATTATGCGGCACCATCCCACTGCCGTGATCAGGCATCCATATAGCCATGCGCTATGAACGCACTTTTCAGTTCCCCGGAGCAGCAGGGACAGTACTTCTTCGCATTGAAGAAGGAGGCGCAGGATGCTTTCGTATGGTGGTTTCCACCCCGGAACGCCAGGATGGCGAGGTGACGATCTCCATTCCCACTAAACAATCCGACTTGCTCGCCAACGCGATCGGCCATAAGGCGGATGCCTCAGGGGAATGAAACGGTGCCAAAAGAAATCCTGACTTGGCTGTGACTACCGTGGAATCTCTATTCCGGAGTTGAGACCGGGACTGGCTCTACTCCGACGGCGATATCCAGTGTGCCCGGAGCGGTTTCTTCCACCCTCTCCGCGATCGGTATTAGACCGTTTCTCACCGCGTACAGCACTACGTCGGTAATCGAATGCAGGTCCAACTTGTGCATGATGTGCGCGCGATGGGTCTCTGCTGTCTTCACCGCCATATTCAATTTTTGCGCAACCTCGCGCGTGCTTTTCCCTTCACCCAGCAAACGCACCACTTCCTGCTCCCGCGGTGTCAGACTCACGACGGAGGGCAGTTTCGCCGCGCCTTCCTGCCGGGTGCTCGAGGGCCGCATCAGATGATCGTACTTGGGCGTGAAGAACGTCTTGCCATTTCTTAGTGCTTCCGCCGCAATCACCAGGAATCGAGAGGCGTCAGATTTCAGCAGATATCCGCGAGCGCCGCTCTGCAATACTTCCCGCATCAATTGCTCCGACTCGTACAGCGACAAAATGAGCACCTTGGTCGACGGATTCGCCTCCACGATCTTGCGTGCCGCCTCGAAACCATTCCCACCGGGCATGCCAATATCAAGGATGGCCAGATCAGGCCTTAACTCGACAGATTTGGCTACAGCATCGTCGCCGCTTGCCGCTTCGCCACAAACCGACCACTGCGGGTGGCGCTCCAGCAGTACGCGCAATCCATGCCGCACCACTTCGTGGTCATCGGCCACCAAAATTCGGTACGTATTCATAGGCGTCTCCAGGCTGACCTGCAACTCTGCTTTATCGGAGTTCGCCGGTCTATAGGTAGAACTCTGTATTCCGGTCAATCTGGTCATGTACCATGACTTGCCCCCGCGGGGTTGGGCATCCTCTGAAAACCCATGACCGCGAGCGATTTCGGGAGATCAAGGCTCAATTTGAATACCCTGGAGCCGAAACCAGGTAACGGCTTTTCGATTACCACGGACAGTAACCAATGGCATCTTGTTTCCAAGGTCACCCTGCTTCACGCTAGCTTTGGAACGCACTGGGGGCGGACTGCGCGCCATGGGTCAATCCAAGACTTCTGCAACAGCGGGTGCTGATTGGACGAAACTGCTGACCGATCCCGAGCTGGTCGGTCATTTAGGAAAGTTGTTGCAGATCTATCGGGATGCCTCGCCGGAGAAACGGGACCAGGCGTTGCTTGAGGTTATGCGCGAAATCAAAGGCGCGCAGACGAAAAACGGCTCTTCCAACGCTCCAAGCCCTGCTCCAATCGCTGCAGTCGGCGCAACTCCTTCAATCGAGACACCGCCCTTTGAGCCGGATCTCTTTACCCCGACTCCCTGCTGGGGACAGGATCGCCGCCGTTTTCCGCGTTTGAAATGCTTCGTAGCGGTGGAATTGAAAATCGGTGCCGGAAGCGCCCCAGTCTGGGGCAATCTATCCAATACAAGCCTTGGAGGATGTCTGGTCGAAACCGCCACTCCCGTGCCCACCGGCGTTAACGTGGAGATTGGCCTTTGGCTCGCCAACGGCAAGCTCTGGGTAAAAGGCATGATCCTGAACGGCATCGTCACCCGCAGCAGCCCTTCCTTTGGAGTTCGGGTGAAGTTCAGTGACCTGGAAACTTCCGGGCGCGAAACCCTCCGCCAGTTCCTCAAATTCATTGAGAGCACGACCAGGAAATATCACAATTCCAACCCCTACCTCGCAGAATTGAAGCGCTAACCCTACCGGAATATCTCGCCAGGCTGCATCATTCTCCGCTACAAATCATCCTAATAGGTGGGGCACGATATCCGGCGCAGCGGCTCAGAAATTAGTGGCGTAAGTCCACTCTGGCCAGCGCAGACAGCCCTTATACGAACTTGATACACTGACACGGGCCGAGCATGATAAGGTGATTTTCTTCCAGGGCCCCAGGTTGCAACCGCGTCCGTTGTCCACAACCGGCAGCGCCGAACAGGAGAGTCATGGCGACGAGTGAGCAGACGTTGCTGACCAGCAATCAACTTGACACTGTGAGTATAAACACGATCCGCACGCTATCCATGGATGCTGTGCAGAAGGCCAACTCCGGACATCCCGGCGCTCCTATGGCTTTGGCGCCGGTGGCCTATCTTTTATGGCAACAGTTCCTTCGCTACGACCCGGAAGATCCCATCTGGCCGAATCGTGATCGCTTCGTTCTGTCTAACGGCCACGCCTCCATGCTGCTCTATTCCCTGCTTTACTTGAGCGATGTGCGCGCGGTTAATCCCAAGTACGAGCGCCTCGGCGAGCCCGCCGTGAGCCTCGATGACATCAAAGCCTTCCGCCAGATCAACAGCAAGACTCCGGGCCATCCCGAGTACCGCCTGACTTCAGGCATTGAAACCACCACCGGCCCGCTTGGCCAGGGTTGCGGCAACAGCGTGGGCATGGCGATCGCCGGCAAGTGGCTGGCGGCAAACTACAACCGCTCCGGTTTCGAGATGTTCGATTTCAATGTTTATGGCATGTGCGGCGATGGCGACATGATGGAGGGTGTTGCGAGCGAAGCTGCTTCCCTCGCCGGTCATCTCAAGCTGTCAAATCTCTGCTGGATATACGATAGCAACAGCGTCACTCTCGACGGCCCCGCCATTTGGTCGTTCTCCGAAGATGTCGCCACTCGATTCAAGGGTTATCAGTGGCACATAACGAAAGTAGCCGATGCCAACGACCTCGCGGCGCTCGGCAATGCATACAACGAGTTCCTGCAAACGAAAGATCGGCCCACCCTGATCATTGTCAAGAGCCATATTGGCTACGGTTCGCCGCACAAACAGGACACTAGCCAGGCACACGGCGAGCCTCTGGGCGAAGAAGAAGTTCGGCTAGTGAAAAAGTTCTACGGCTGGCCCGAAGATGCTAAATTCCTGGTACCCGACGGCGTTCGCGAGCATTTTCAGGAAGGCATCGGCAAACGCGGCCGCGAATTCCGCGAGCGCTGGATCAAACTCTTCTCCGAGTACGAAAAGAAGTATCCAGAACTTGCCGAACACCTGGAGCAGATGCAGCATCGCGAGTTGCCCGCGGACTGGGACAGGAATCTTCCCACATTCCCTCCTGACCCGAAGGGCATCGCTACCCGCGACAGCTCCGGCAAGGTGCTGAATGCGATTGCGCAAAACGTTCCGTGGCTGATCGGCGGCTCTGCCGACCTCGCAACCTCCAACAAGACCACCCTGAAGTTCGAAGGCGCGGGTGATTTTCAGGCTGGCAGCTATGCCGGACGCAACCTGCACTTCGGCGTGCGCGAGCACGGCATGGGCGCTGCGCTGAATGGCATGTCGCTGACGAAAGTCCGGCCATTTGGCGGGACATTTTTCAATTTCAGCGACTACATGCGTCCCACGATTCGCCTGGCAGCGATCATGGAAATTCCAGTCATTTATGTCTATACCCACGATTCGATCGGCTTAGGTGAAGACGGACCCACGCATCAACCGGTAGAGCAATTGCCGTCATTGCGAGCCGTTCCTGGCCTGATGCTCATGCGTCCGGCTGATGCGAACGAAGTCGTTGAGGCCTGGAAAGTCATCATGCAACTGCGGCATGAACCAGCAGCGCTGGTGCTGACCCGCCAGGCCGTACCTACGTTCGATCGCACCAAGTACGCGAGTGCCGCCGGAGTCGCCAGGGGCGCTTACATCCTGGCCGACGCCCCCAACGGCAAACCGGATGTCATATTGATCAGCAGCGGCAGCGAAGTTCAACTCTGCATCGCCGCCTATGAGCAGTTGAAATCTGAGGGCATCCAGGTGCGAGTTGTCAGCATGCCATCATGGAATCTCTTCGAACATCAGGACCAGGCCTATAAAGAAGAGGTTCTGCCTCCCACCGTGAAAGCCCGCGTCGCCGTCGAGCAAGCCTCCACCTTCGGCTGGTCGCAATACGTGGGTATGACCGGAATCGTCATCGGCATGCACACCTTCGGAGCCTCCGCTCCACTGAAGGAGCTGCAGAAGAAATTTGGCTTCAGTCCCGACAAAGTAGTCGAAGCCGCCCGCGAAGCGATAGAACGCGCAAAGTAACTGTCGCAGGTCATCAGCAACTGCTTACGATTGATGGAGAGATTTATGAATCCTATCGGTATCGTCGAAACACCCAAAGCCACCAATCCACTCAAAGAGCTCCAGAACTTCGGCCAATCCATCTGGCTGGACTACATTCGCCGCCAGCTCATTATCAGCGGCGAACTCCAGCGACTGATCGACGAAGACGGCCTCCGTGGTATCACGTCGAATCCATCAATCTTCGAGAAAGCGATCTCCGGCAGCACCGACTACGCCGAACTGTTGAAGTCTCTGCAGTCGAGAACCGACCTCGACGCCAAGGCTCGCTACGAGATACTGGCGATTCGCGACATTCAGGACGCTGCCGACATTCTCCGCCCCGTCTACCAGAGCACTAAGCGACGCGACGGATATGTCAGCCTGGAAGTCTCTCCCTATCTCGCCCGCGACACGCAAGGCACAATTGAGGAAGCGCGAAGGCTGTGGAAAGACGAGGGCCGCGAGAACGTGATGATCAAAGTTCCTGGCACCGGCGAGGGCATCCCCGCCTTCCAGCAACTTATCAGCGAAGGCATCAATATCAATGTGACGTTGCTCTTCTCTCAGAAGGTTTACGAGAAAGTTGCGGAAGCATACATCTCCGGACTCGAGCAGCTGGCAGCCAACGGCGGCGACGTCAGCAGGATCGCCAGCGTTGCCAGCTTCTTCATCAGCCGCATCGACAATTCCATCGATGTTATCGTCGCTGCTCGCCTTAAAGATGCAAAAGACGATCGCGAGCGCGAGCAGCTCAAAAGCATTCTCGGCAAAGTCGCGGTCGCCAATGGCAAGCAGACCTACCAGCGATTTCTGAAGATCTTCGGCAGCGATCGCTGGAAAAAATTGGCTGCCAAGGGCGCGAAGAAACAACGGGTTTTGTGGGCGAGCACGAGCACGAAAAATCCCGCGTACAAAGACACTCTGTATGTTGACGAACTTGTTGGCGCAGACACCGTAAACACGCTCCCGCCCGCCACGCTCGAAGCTTTTCGCGACCATGGCCATCCCCGCCCGTCTTTGACGGAGGATCTCGAAGGGGCAAACCAGGTGATGGAAACGGTCGCCAAGCTGGCCATTTCCATGGACGAGGTCACCGACAAGCTGACCGACGACGGCGTCAAGCTTTTCGCCGACGCCTTTGACAAGCTTCTCCAGGCGGTCGAGAAAAGTACACGTTCGGGTCCAACCCCGAAAGTGAGCCGCCAGCAGCATAGTTTGCCGGAGCCGCTGGCGGGTGCAGTAAGAACCGGCATCGATGAGTGGCGCGCCGGCGGCAAAGTTCGCCGACTCTGGCTGCGCGACGCATCGCTCTGGACCAACTCCGACGAGTCTAACTGGCTCGGATGGCTAAGCATTACCGAAGAGCAGATCGCACACGCCAAGGTGCTCAATGAGGCCGCGGCCGACATTGAGCAGCAAGGCTTCAGTGACATTCTTCTTCTTGGCATGGGAGGCTCCAGCCTCGCTCCCGAAGTGCTGGAGAAAACCTTCGGCAACATTGCCGGATTTCCCCAGCTTCACGTCCTGGATTCCACCGATCCCGCCCAGGTCCAAACCTTCGCGAAGAAAGTTAATCTCGGAAAAACAGTTTTCGTGGTGTCCAGCAAGTCGGGCACAACGCTTGAGCCCAATATCTTCAAGCAGTATTTCTTCGAGCAAGCTAAGAAAGTTGTCGGTGCGGACAAAGTGGGCAGTCACTTCGTGGCTGTCACCGATCCCGGCTCGAAGCTGCAACAGGTCGCGGAAGCGGATTACTTCCGCTATATCTTCCACGGCGTCCCTAGCATTGGAGGACGCTACTCCGCGCTCTCGAATTTCGGAATGGCGCCTGCTGCCCTGATGGGTCTCGACACGCCCCACTTCCTCGACCGGACGGAGGAAATGGTCGAGGCCTGCGCTGCCGTCGTTCCGGTGGAAGAAAATCCCGGAGTCCTGCTCGGAATCGTACTGGGAGAAGCCGCGAAGCAAGGGCGCGATAAACTCACAATCGTTACGGCGCCTGGAATTTCGGACCTAGGAGCCTGGCTCGAACAACTAATAGCGGAATCCACGGGCAAGCAAGGCAAGGGCATCATTCCGGTCGACCGGGAACAATTGGGACCACCGAACGTTTACGGCAACGATCGCATTTTCGCCTACCTCCGAATCGAGTCCGCACCAGATAAAGATCAGGACGCAGCAGTTTCAGTTCTCGAACAATCCGGATATCCTGTTGTCCGCATCTCGGTTCCGGACATCTACGATCTTGGTCAGGAATTTTTTCGCTGGGAGATAGCCACCGCCGTCGCGGGTTCGATCCTGCACATCAACCCATTCAACCAGCCTGACGTCGAAGCCAGCAAGATCGCCACCCGCAAACTCACGGAAGAGTATGAAAAGAGCGGCTTTCTGCCCGGCGAGACCCCTATCCTCGAAGTCGGCGGGGTTAAGCTCTTCACTGATACAAAGAATGCCGAAGCCTTGAAACAGGCTGCCGGCTCCGACAGATCTCTGACCGGATATCTTCGAGCTCATCTCGACCGTATTAAACCGGGCGACTACTTCGCCCTGCTCGCCTACCTGGAGATGAACGAGGAGCACGAATCGCGGTTGCAGCAAACCCGTCATGCCGTGCGCGACAAGAAGCACATTGCAACCTGCCTGGGTTTCGGCCCGCGTTTCTTGCACTCGACCGGACAAGCTTACAAAGGTGGCCCGAACACGGGTGTCTTTTTGCAGATCACCTGCGACGACGCAATTGATCTTCCGGTGCCCGGCCAGAAATACACGTTCGGGATCGTGAAAGCCGCACAGGCTCGCGGAGATTTCCAGGTTCTGGTCGAACGAGGCCGTCGAGCGTTGCGAGTTCACTTAGTCAAAGATGTACAAGCCGGACTGGACAAGCTGACAACGGCAGTGCGTGCAGCGTTGTAGCGCCGGCATCCTGCGGCTTCGCGACGTCGCTTTTGCGACTACGGGTCTAAACACTAAGAATGCCACTAGGAAACCGGCTCTAGGCTAAGGAGCAAACGATGCGATTGGGAATGGTTGGTCTCGGAAGAATGGGCGCGAACATGACGCGTCGCCTGATGCGCGGCGGACACGAACTCGTCGTCACCGATCTCACCGCTGAGAACGTGAAACATCTCGCCACTGAAGGCGCTATCCCTTCTTCCTCACTCGACGATTTCGCTGGGAAACTCGGCAAGCCTCGCATTGCCTGGCTCATGGTTCCCGCCGGAGATGCGACTGAAAAAACCGTCCAGCAACTCGCCCAGCGTCTGCAACCCGGCGACATCATTATTGACGGCGGGAACTCGTTTTTCAAAGACGACGTCCGCCGTTCCAAGCAATTCAAGGAAAAAGGAATTCATTACGTCGACGTCGGCACCAGCGGCGGCGTATGGGGACTGGGACGCGGTTACTGCATGATGATCGGCGGTCCCGCGGAAGTTGTGCAGCAACTCGATCCCATCTTCAAAACGCTTGCGCCCGGCCGAGGGGCCATTCCGCGGACACCCGGCCGTGAGAAGATGTCTGGCACCTCCGAAGACGGCTACATTCATTGCGGGCCCTCCGGGGCGGGACACTTTGTAAAGATGGTCCACAATGGAATCGAGTACGGTCTCATGCAGGCATACGCCGAAGGCTTCGACATTTTCCGCAATGCCAACAGCAAAGAACTCCCGGAAGACATCCGTTACGATCTGAACCTCGCCGACATCGCCGAGGTGTGGCGGCGTGGCAGTGTGATTAGTTCCTGGCTGCTTGACTTGACGGCAATCGCATTGGCAGAAAGTCCCGCACTCTCGGAGTACACAGGTTTCGTGCAAGACTCGGGCGAGGGACGTTGGACCATCCAGGCTGCCATCGACGAGGCAGTACCGGTGGACGTTTTATCCGCGGCGCTCTTTGTACGCTTCAGGTCGCGCCAGGAACACACGTTCGCGGAAAAGATTCTCTCCGCGATGCGCCAGAAGTTCGGAGGTCACGTGGAACCGGCGGCGGAGAAAAAGACGGCTTAAGGTGGAAGTTTCAGCCTTCACGAGGAACCATGTCTCTCACCGACGTAATGCCAGCATCCCAAAGCCAGCAACGTATCGGCAAGCCGGGTGATCCTTGCGCCATGGTCATCTTCGGCGCGGCTGGCGATCTCACCCGCCGCAAACTCATTCCTGCGCTCTACAATCTCGCGCGCGTTCAACTTCTGTCGCGCGAGTTTGCCATCGTCGGCATCGCCCACAAACCGATGACAACCGACGAATTCCGCGAAAAGATCAGTGATGACCTGAAGAAGTTCGCTGGCGATCCCATCGACCCCGACCTAACAGAATGGCTTCTCCGCCGCATGTACTACTTCAACGCCGAATTTGACGACAAGAATTTCTACCCACAGTTGAAGGAAACTCTAGAGAAAGTCGACAAAGATCACTCCACTCGCGGCAACTACTTTTATTATCTTGCGACCGCTCCGAGCTACTTCGGCCTCATCATCGAGCAACTCGCCGATGCCGGCTTGATGCAGCAGAGTAATCAGCATTGGCGCCGCGTCATCATCGAGAAGCCGTTCGGCCACGATTTGGATTCCGCCAAGGCGCTCAACAAGCAACTACTCAAGGTTGCCGACGAAAAGCAGATTTACCGTATCGACCACTATCTGGGCAAAGAAACCGTTCAAAACATCCTGGCGTTCCGCTTCGCCAACGGAATTTTCGAGCCCATCTGGAATCGCCGCTACATCGACCACGTGCAGATCTCGGTTGCTGAAACTGTGGGAGTCGAGCAGCGCGGCAGCTACTACGATCAGGCCGGTGCGCTGCGTGACATGGTGCCCAATCACATCATGCAACTCATCAGCCTTACCGCGATGGAGCCGCCGATCTCCTTTCATGCCGACGCGGTGCGCGACGAGCAAGCTAAGATTTTGCATGCCATCCAGCCGCTCAGCTCGGAAGAAGTTCTCACCCGCACCGTTCGCGGACAGTATGGCGAGGGCGTCGTCGAAGGAGAAACCGTCCCCGGTTATCGGCAGGAGAGCGATGTTCCTTCCGACTCGCGCACCGAAACTTTCGTCGCCATGAAACTTGCGATCGACAACTGGCGCTGGGCCGACGTCCCCTTCTACCTGCGCACCGGAAAGCGCCTTCCCAGTCGTAACACTCACGTGGTGATTCAATTCCGGCGCGCGCCCTTCGTTTTGTTCCGCGACACTCCGGTGGAGAATTTGCTGCCCAATCAGCTCGTCATGCACATTCAGCCGGAAGAGGGAATTTCACTGCGATTCGCCGCCAAGGTCCCCGGCCCGGTGATGCGCCTGGGTGGCGTGGACATGAATTTCGAATACCAGGATTACTTCGGCGCGCAATCCAGTACCGGCTATGAGCGTCTGTTGCACGATTGCATGACCGGCGACCAGACTCTTTTTCAGCGCGCCGATATGGTTGAAGCAGGGTGGTGCGTCGTCAGCCCCGCTCTCGATGTCTGGAAGGCTCTCCCGCCGCGCAACTTTCCCAATTACGCCGCCGGAAGCTGGGGCCCGAAAGAGTCCGAAGAACTGCTCGAACGCGACGGCCGCCACTGGAGAAACTTCGAGAAATGATTCTTGCCGGCGACATCGGAGGCACCCACGCAAGACTGGCGTTCTTCGATGCGACAGATGGAAAGTTGCGTCTGCATTCTTCTTCGGTTTTTCCCAGCCGTGAATATGGCGGACTAGATGAGATTGTCGCCAAATTTGCCGCCACGTCCGAGGTTCAGGCCGATTCCGCCTGCTTCGGAATTGCTGGCCCGGTACGCAACGGCCGCGTGGAAGCTTCAAATCTCCCCTGGGTCGTGGAAGGCAAACGCCTGGCTGACGAATTGCACCTCGATCACGCCCGCTTGATCAACGATCTGGAAGCTAACGCCTGGGGGATCTCAACCCTCGAGCCCGGCGATGTGGTGGCGTTGAATCAGGTCAAAGGGACTCCGATTGGAAATCAGGCGGTCATCTCCGCCGGGACTGGCCTTGGCGAAGCCGGTATGTACTGGGACGGCTCGCGGTTCCGTATCTTCGCTTCGGAAGGCGGCCACAGCGACTTCGCTCCACGTAGCGAGATTGAAACGGATCTATTACGTTACCTGCGCGAGCGCTTCGGACACGTCAGCTACGAGCGCATCGTCTCCGGCCCCGGCCTCGTCAATATCTTTCATTTCCTGCGTGACACCGGACGCGACAGCGAACCGAGCTGGCTTTCCGAAGAGATGCAGCATTCTGATCCCGCCGTTGCCATTTCCCGGGCCGCTCTCGAGGCCAAATGTCCCCTTTGCGAACAGGCGGTCGACATCTTCGTTTCCATCTATGGCGCCGAAGCCGGGAACCTTGCGCTCAAGATCATGGCCACGGGAGGAGTCTATCTTGGCGGAGGAATCGCGCCCAAAATGCTGCCCAAGCTTTCCGGCCCGCTGTTCATGCAATCGTTCATCAGCAAAGGCCGCATGCAGTCGTTGATGGAATCGATGCCCGTAAAGGTAATTACCAATGAAAATGCAGCGCTCATGGGCGCCGCGCGCTGCGCGGTAGCCAGAGCCGGAAGCCACCGATTATGAAAATCAGCGGTAGTATCTAATATATGTCGTGTGTCTCCGAAATTCGGGTGATAAACACACCGCAGGAACTATTTCAGGCTGCAGCGGCCGAGTTCATCGGATTGGCCGAACACTTCGTCCACGGCCATGGTCGATTCACGGTGGCACTCTCAGGGGGTTCAACCCCGAAGCATCTCTACACGCTGCTCGCCAGTGACGTGGTGCCCTTGATCGCGTGGGATAAAATCCTTTTCTTCTTCGGCGACGAGCGCCACGTTCCGCCGGACCACCCTGACAGCAACTACCGCATGGCGAAGGAGTTCCTCTTCTCCAAAGTTCCCATACCGCCCGAAAATATTTTCCGCATTCACACCGAAGAGGACGCCGGGACGGCGGCAAGAATCTATGAAGAAACGTTGCAGAGGGTTTTTAAATTGAAAACGGGAGAATTTCCCGGCTTAGATCTTATTCTGCTCGGCCTTGGCCCCGATGGCCATACAGCTTCTCTCTTCCCCGGAACCGCAGCTTTCGACGAAAGCAGCCGCCCGGTAGTTGCGAATTGGGTAGAGAAATTTCAGTCCTATCGCATCACACTGACCTATCCCGTGATCAACAATGCAGCTAATGTGATGTTCCTGGTAAGCGGTGGAGACAAAGCCTCTGCCGTCCGGCAGATCCTGCAAGACGGAGTTGATCTACCTGCAAAGAGAGTTCAGCCGCGGGATGGAAGACTACTGTGGCTGCTGGATCGGGCCGCTGCTGGAGAATTATCCAAGATCGATTAAGCAGATGGATTAAGAAAGGTAAGCTCTCAATTGTGAGATTACGCGGCACAATTGCGATCTCAAAACACCGGCACTAAATTGTGCTTCTTCTGATACATCCTGCGATCCACCGTCCGCAGAACATCCTCATAGTCGCTGCCGGTTACGTATGCGGCTACACCAAGACTGAAGGTAAGCTCGTAACTCTTCCGGCTGTTCAGGTTCCAATGCTCTACTGCGCGATACAAGCGCTGTACCGGGAACTCCGCCTGTTCTTCATTCGTATCCGGCATAATGATCAGAAATTCATCCCCGCCTTGGCGAAAAATCACGTCGCCGCCTCGAAACACCATCTTCAACATGCGAGTGAATTCCAACAGCAACTGGTCGCCTTCCACCATCCCAAACTTCGCATTCAGGGCGCGAAAGCCGTTCACGTCAACCCCCACGAAAGTCAAGTCGCTCCCCAGCCGGTTGGCCCGAGCTACCTCACGGGGAATCACTTCGTTCATGGCGCGCCGGTTCAATAGCTGAGTGAGGGGATCGATCAAGGAAAGATTTTCCAGCCGCTCATTCAGCACCAATTCACGAATCAACGCCCGTCGCGTTGTACTCAGCGTGCGCTTCTGCGCCAGGATGTAGATATTGAACAGTACGATCAAGCAGGTGAGTCCGAAAAATAACTGCGGCAGATAACTCTGGTCCAGGCGCAGCACTCGGTGTGCCCACACCAGGCTGGGGAAGGCCAAGGCCAGCACTCCCCCGGTGAGCACCAGGATTACCAGAATGCCGATTGACCACAACTGCACGTCACGACCCGAAAGCTGCTGCAGTTCCTGCTGGATCTGTTCCGCGCGGACCAGCATCGACGGTGCCGCGTCCCGCGCTTCATCCGATTCCGCCATTTGCCCTCCCGCCGCGAAGCACACTCGTCCGCCCAGCGACACAGGTGCGCATCTAATTCTCAACAATGATCGGCAGGAAACGGCTTTGAATTTACTGGGAAGGATTACGTTCGTAATCGCCCGACAACTTGCTTGGCCCAACTATGTAGGATTTCCTCGACCTATTCCAAACCCGAGACACACAAGCGCCAACTGTCAACACTAGGTGTTCCGCCCGTTATGTCGCTCGTCCTTTGCCAGGCTGACGGGCGTGGCACCATCACGTAGGGACAGCCGCCCTCGGCTGTCCAGCCCGGCGGAGCCGGGCAGCATCGTTGACCTCAAAACCCTCATGGCTGAATGCGATCTGGCAGATGTCAGTTGAGTGGGAGGGTGGGATGGGACAAACACGGATTAACAGGTCCAACGAAAAACATCGCTTTCTGATATCCACTCGCCGTCTTGCACGTCTCTAGCATTGTTGGTCCGGATAGTTCAAACTATGCACGTGATCCTCGACATCTTCGTCCAGATCTTCCGTACCTTGTGGTCGCACAAGCTGCGCTCCTTTCTTACTATGTTCGGAATTGCCTGGGGCGTCGGCTCGCTGCTACTCCTTGTGGGCCTTGGTGAAGGCTTCCGGTCCGGCAACAAGCGTGAACTCAATGAGTTTGGGGAAAATATCATGTTCATCTTCCCCGGACGCGCACCTGCCGTCGCCGGCAACATGAGCTCTGCCCGTCATTATTTCCTTACTTACGACGACTACCGCGACATTCGCCGCGACGCCCCGCATGTGAAAGCCGCGACTCCCGTGCTTACCCGAAACGACGTGCGTGCGGTCAGCGAATTCGCCAGCGCCAACGGAGAACTCACCGGCATCGAACCGCAATACAACGGCATCCGCTACCTGCCGCTTAAGCAAGGACGTTGGCTGAACTGGGAAGATGAATCGCAGAAACGGAATGTGGTCGTCCTCGGCGATGAGATGAGCAAGAATCTCTTCCCCGGACGTCCTGCGCTTGATGAAATTATCCTCCTGAATGGAATGCGCTTCCGCGTGATCGGAACCATGAATCGTGTTGGGCGCGGCGACAACAACTCCACCAATATGCGCGCCTACATCCCCTACCAGGTGATGAGCACCTATTTCCCCATCAAACAAGAAAATCAGAGGAATTTTATTTCGTTCATTAATTACCAGCCTCGAGTCGCCGCCGAGCATGTGATCGCGCAGGATGAAGTCCGCAAGATCGTAGCCCGTAATCACGGCTTCGACTTCCATGATGAGAACGCCTTCGAAGGGTGGGATACGGTCAAACAAGCGGAGATGATGGGCCTGATCTTTGACGCAATGAATATGTTCCTCGGCACCGTCGGTATCGTGACCCTTACTCTTGGCGCCATTGGAGTCATCAACATCATGTTGGTGTCAGTGAGCGAACGGACGCGAGAGATCGGGTTGCGCAAAGCATTGGGTGCTACGAACCGCAGCATCCTTTGGCAATTTTTCCTGGAAGGAGTTCTGATCACTCTCAGTAGCGGTGTAATTGGCATGGGCCTTTCCGCAGGACTGATGGGCCTATTGGGAAATTTCCGAAGCCCCGGAGGTTTCGATCCACCCAAGCTCGTACCTATGACGGCAACGCTGGCCATTGCAAGCCTCACTCTAGCCGGCGTTGTGGCGGGACTTTATCCCGCACGCAAAGCTGCCATGCTCGAGCCGGTTGAAGCGCTGAGGCAGGAATAGTCTGAGGCAATAATCGATGATGCGTGATGTACTCCACGAAGCCTACGCCGCCATGCGGCACAATCGTCGCGCCACCATGCTTACCATGATGGGTATGGCCTGGGGCATTGCGACTGTGGTCATGCTGCTCGCGTATGGCGATGGTTTCGGACAAGCTTGCGCCAATATCTTTGCCAACTTCGGCACCAAGCTCATGATCCTTGTCCCCGGCCGCAGTTCGATGCAGGCTGGCGGAGAGAAAGCCGGCGCCCCACTTCGATTCACACTGGATGACATCGACGTCCTCACGGCTAACCTTCCGCAGATCATGCACATCACGCCGGAATGCGGCAAGCAGGCCAATTTTCAGTACGACACCCGAAGTTTTCCGTTCTTTGTGACCGGCAATAATCCCAATGTGTACTCCATTCGTGCTCTGAGCCTCGCGCAAGGACGCTTCTACAATATGGAAGATCAACTCCAACGCGCCCGCGTTGTCGTTCTCGGCGCCGATGCAAAAGACAAACTTTTTTCCTCGCGCAACGCGTTGGGCGAACGCGTTCGCATCGATGGCCTCAGCTTTGAAGTCATTGGCGTCCTTGCCGCCAAGATGCAAGCCGGCGACGACGATATCAATCGTGTTAGTTTCGTCCCCTTCACCAGCATGGGCGACCTGAAAGACACCCATTATCTCGACTCCATCTGGTTCAACTACGAGACACCCGAGTATCTGCAACTGGAACAGTCAGTGCGAGCGGTAATGTCATCCCATCACAAATTCAACTCCAGCGACCGCCGCGCCTTGCTGGTCTTCAATCTGATGGAACAAGTCCATCAGTTCGAACTCATTACCATTGGTTTGAAAATTTTGCTGGGCTTTATCGGCACACTGACGCTGGGAATCGGCGGAGTTGGCTTGATGAACATCATGCTGGTTTCAGTCGCGCAGCGCACCCGTGAAATCGGAGTCGAAAAAGCACTCGGGGCCGCCAAGGGCCACATCATTCTTCAATTCCTTGCGGAAGCCCTCACCATAACCTTCATGGGAGGAGCGATGGGAGTCCTTCTCGCCTACACCGTCTCGCTTACGATCGGGAGGCTCACGCTATACAGCGCTATCGCCAAGCACGCCGAAGCCGGCGATGTCCGCTTGATGATTCACCCGGTCACGCTGCTGGTGGCGACAATTATTCTCGGTGTCGTAGGTTTAGTCAGCGGCATGATTCCTGCCATCCGCGCCTCGCGCCTCGACCCCATCGAAGCCCTGCGCTACGAATAGGTCGTCCCTCAAATCAAGGCGATCGCGGCGACCACTCTGGCGCGATTCGGCGCAGATGCTCATCGAGTCAAACGGAATGTATGGATTACGCCGATCGAGCACTCACGAGTAGCTGACATTCACCAGCACATTGCTGCCAGCTCCCTTGCGGAAGGTGAGTTCCACTCGCCGCCCCACCGGCAGGGCATTGCGCACATCTCCGTCGAGCACCACGGTGTTTGAGGCGGACGCTCCATTGGAGAGAACTACGATTGACTTATTCGGCTGTCCCACGTGCGCTTCATAGAACTGAACGTTTTCCACCAGGCCGCGTTGTACCAGGCCCTTGGCGGTGCTGACGGCCGCCCCACTCGCCGCTGTCCGGCCGACCGAGGAGCGTACGGCTGTGTTGGTGCTTCCGCCGCTTCGCCACTTCCGCAGTTCCAGAAAGGCGTTCAGGGCGAAGATCCCCGACATGGCCAACAACATGAGCGCAAGGAAGAGTCCGTCAACGGTGGTCGGAGAGCCATACACCACCACGTATGCGACTCCGAGCAGAGGAAGCAGGGCAAGGACAAGCGAGATGACCAGCATCATAGATTTTCGCAAAGATTTTATAACAAATGGAAGGCAGCACCCAGTAATAGTTGCCCGTACCCAGTTCTCGGTTCTCGGCAACAGAACTCGGAAGCTTGGGGACCAGTGGCCCCCTGAGTCCGAGGTCAGAGTGAGAGTGTTCGTTTGTTGGAGCGTAATTCGGGATTAGTTTGTTTTGCGACAAACTGCCGGCAAGTGGTCAGGCTCTTACGCGCGCTTTCGATCTTTTTGGCAGAAACTGAGAACCCGAGAGCCGAGAACTGGCTCTCATGCGCACGCATCGCGCCAATCGGCGATTTCCTTCAACCCTTCGGCGCGCGTCTGCTCGAACAGCCGCACACGGTGGCGGAGATGTTCGAATTCATGAATATCGGCCCACACTTCGGCTTGCCAGACCTCGTCATGTATTGCCGTTTCGCCGCAAGTGGCGCATCGGGTATGCAGTTTGCGGTTCGCGCGGGGCACCAGCACGGTTGGCAGCTCAATAAATACGCAACGTACTTCCTGGATATCCTGGTCGTCGCCAATCACATGTTCGTAGCGCAATAGAAAGTCGAATCCCAATTTTCGGGCCTCTTGCTCGGCCTCAGCTCGCGTATGGAAAGGGCCATACTCAGCCCTCAACTGCTCGGTGGAATCGCAGGCCATCCAGAAGGTTTCTTTGTAAGCCATCCTCGCCTCAGTGCGTTGTGGCACGGGCGACTCGCCCGGGCAGCTATTGAAAGTGCAATTCGGATGCCGCGGCATTATCTGTAAGTTGCTGGTTTTGAATTCCTTGCTGGGAATTAAGAGGCACCGTCCACAGCCGATTGCAAGCTTTTGCAGCGTTTTCCCTTGTTAGGCCCAGTTCCTGATGCGGCTCGTCGCTAAGGCTCGTCTGGGGCAAACGCTTGGCTGGCTAAACGGGACAGCGGGGGCTATCCACGACAAGGGGGCCCGGAGTTCAACGGTCAGTTGATCGCGCGCTGAGACGGGAACATCACCAGACTACCAAGAGCCGTTTCCGGCAATGGCGCTTCACCTAACAGGCAAAACTCCAGCGCAGCCGAGAGGTACAAATGCTGGATGGGCTTGGTGATGTAGGCCTGTGCGCCCAGCGAGGCGGCGCGCCGCTTTTTGCGCGGGTCCTCCTCGCCGGAACACATGATCACTTTCACCGCAGGGTGCCGCTTGCGAATGTGCCGTAAGGTCTTGAAACCGTCCATGCCCGGCATTTGAATGTCGAGCAGCACAATCTGTGGACTACTGCCGTTCTGCAACCTTTCCAGAGCCTCGATTCCGTCGCTGGCTGTCTCCACGTGATAGGAATCAAGCTCCAGCAGTAGTCGCAGGTAGCGCCGCATGTCAGGCGAGTCGTCCACAATCAGGACAGTGGCCTTCTCTGCTTGTAGCGGCAAAAACATAGGCAAGATTGAGCGCACCCCTTCCCAACTCAGTAGCCGTACTCCATGGGACTGATGGCCGGACTAGCCTCGTAGTTTGGCGCCAGGGTTGTCTTTTTTGCCGTGAGGCCGCCTCCACCGGATCACGGGTCGATGACTGAACTCAGGCTCGGTGCTACGAGGGCTCCTACTGGGCAGCACCATAGAGCTGGTCGGATCTGTTGATTGCCTTGCGTTCCTGAGAATGCGGGCCCAAAAGCCAACAGCTACGGCCTGAGGCACTCAAGCTGTGAGCTGTCTCCGGCCATCCCGCAATCCCGATGGCGACTGAGATTGGGGAAGGTTTCGGGTTATGTACCCCCAACGCCTGATCCGGTCAACTGCAATCGCAATTCCGAAGATGCTGAGTTTTCAAGCATATGCCTGCTGTCCACAATGATCTGCCACAGGCCTTGTGCACGCCACCCGGCTTTGAATTCCCAACGGTCGCAATTCCATACCTTGCAGTCCTCAACCATCCCAACTGAGACGAGTTCGAGTTCGAGGGAGTCATTCAATGATGTGGAAAACGGGCATAAACCGCGACTGGCAAGGGTTTCGGCCAATCGAAAACCTGTCCAGTTGACCCCTCTCGATCGACCGACATCCACTCAGAGTCGACTACGTCATGCCATCGCCCCGCGTCGTGGTCGGCTATGTCGATCATGACTGCCGCCGAGCCGACTCCTGAAACCCACTTGCATCCTCCACCGCAACTAGCGTCGAACGGGAGTCTTGTTTCAAGCACACCCACAGCAAGACAGTCACACTGGGTAAGCCGCAAGCGAGCTGATGATGGGCTCACATCGCCGTCTCTATCGCTTCACCAAACTTGTCCGCGTGCCGTCGAATTCCCAGCGCTTCCGTCCACCCAGCTCCGCCGTGCGAGGCAACGTACATGGCCAACTCCAAACGGCTCCATACTCCGAGCTTGTCGAATGTGTTGCGCAGATAATTCTTCACCACCTGTTCCGTGGTCCCAATGATTTTTGCGATGTCGCGATTGGTCAGGCCTTCCCACACTAGGGTTGCGACCTGGACTTCCTTCTCGGTTAGGCGATCACGTGGTTGCATGCTTCCCTCTGTTCTTTCTGGAACATGGCCGTGGCCAGCTTTACCCGCTTGCGGCCGTCCCGGATGCCGGCACGCAGAAACAGCGTGCGCAAATGTTGTTTGACGGTGCGTGGGCTGATATTGAGCTGGCTGGCGATTTCCTTATTGCTGCATCCCTCGACCAGCAGCTTTAGCACTTGCTCATCGCGTGGCGTAATCTTGATTTCGTTCAGGTCCATGACGGCTGTTTCCTCGCTCCCGCAGACTGGCTGTATGGTCCCAATCACCGCCTGAACTAAAGCACCTCATTCGCCAAACCTTCGCCTAAAGGCTAACGCCATTAGTTAGTTACGGTTGGGCTGAATCAGGCGTTGAAAATGACACTCTAGCGGTGCAGGAATGGAAAAGCTGGTGTCGGATCGGAACTGCGCTCCAGGATGACGCGAAGGCGATTCTCAATCCATGTGGTTCCCGACCCGTAGGTACTCTCATCCGGGTCCCCTCTCCTCCACTTCCCTCAAAACCGCTCCCGAGTTAAGGTTTATCTAACATGCGCGTACTTATCGTGGAGGACGAGCCCCGGCTGGCGGAGAACATTGCGCGCAGCTTGCGTGAATCCGCGGGGTATGCGGTCGACATAGCTCATGACGGGCAGGAAGGGTTGTTTCTGGCGGAATCGAATACCTACGACGCCATTCTGCTCGACCTTATGCTTCCCAATCTGGATGGCAAACAAATGCTCACGCGGATTCGATCAGCTGGCCAACATACGCCGGTGCTGGTTCTCACAGCCCGCGATGAAAAGGAATCCGTGGTCGCACTGCTGAACGCCGGGGCGGACGACTATCTCACCAAGCCGTTTGATCTGGGCGAGCTCATTGCACGCACCAAGACGGTAATTCGTCGCGGTAAGGGCCAGCCTTCGCCGGTGCTGACCATCGGCGACGTCGAACTGAACACCGTGAACCGCACCGTGCAGCGTGGGGGCAGAAACATCGTTCTCACCGCCATGGAGTATCGGGTGCTCGAGTACCTGGCGCATCGCCCTCGCGCCGTAGTCTCAAAGAGCGAACTGCTGGAACACTTGTACGATTACAACTGGGAGAAGTTCAGCAACGTGATCGAGGTGTACATTTCGGGTTTGCGCAAGAAATTGAATGACGGCTCGTCCCGGCAACTGATCCACACGCTTCGCGGCCAGGGATACATGTTGCAGGATTGAGATGACTAAGGTTTGCGATGGCCAGGGTTGAAATGGCCAGGGTTGAAATGGCGAAGATTGAAAGGACGAAGAGCTCTATTAAGCGGCGGCTGGTCTGGTCCGTAGTAGCCTCGCAGGCACTGCTCGCCGCGGGATTGCTCTGCGCTGGCGTGTTTTACACCTATCGGCGATTGCTCTCCACGCTCGACGCCAACATGCAGGCGCATGCGATGAGTCTGGCGGCTCTGGTGCGTTACAGCGAGGACACACCTGCGAAGCTCTACTTCGACAGCACACTGACCCCGCAATCGGTGGACCCTCAGCACCCGGATCTGTACGCGGTCTGGAGAGAAAACAATGAACTGCTCACCCGCTCTCCGAACTGGCCCAAGCAGCTGCAGCTCACGAATGGGGCAAATCACTGGAATTTCGAATCTTCCGGAATTCCATATCACGGCATACGCCTGTCACGCGTGCCTGTGCTGGATCGCGAAGAAGGGGTACCGCGGCCGGAGACGCTGAATATCCTATACGCCAGTCCAACTCTCCATCTGCGCAGTCAGATAAAGAACACGGCCATCTTCATTGCGATCTCCAGCCTGGTGCTGTTAAGCGTGACAGTGTTGCTGGCCTTGTGGGGCATTCGAAAGGGACTGTTGCCGCTTCAGAATCTCGCCGACGAGGCGGCACTTGTTTCCGCCAACAATTGGCAATTGCACCTGCCCCCACAAGTCGAGGAAGTCGAGGAATTGCACCCGCTCACCGAATCCATGACTAGGATGCTTTCCCGCCTGGAACGCTCTTTTGAGCAGCAGCGGGAATTTCTCGGCAATGCTGCTCACGAACTGAAGACGCCGGTGGCGGTGTTGAAATCCACGTTGCAGTCCTTGTTGCACCGGCCCCGCAGTTCTGAAGAATATCGCGCCGGACTGGAACAATCATTGCAGGACCTGGAGCGGCTGGAGCGCCTGCTGGAATGGATGTTGCGTCTGGCGCGAGCGGAACAGTGGGCGCACGGCGCGTTGCGGCGTGACCTGGAAGTAGTGGATGTGACGGTCACCTGCGAAGCTGCAGTCGAACGCATTCGCGCCTGGGCTGAGAGCCGCCGAACGCAAGTGCATTTATTGACCAACGGCACAGCACTGTTTCGGGCCGATCCGGAAGATCTGCAACTGGTGTGGACCAACCTTCTGGAGAATGCAGTCCGCTACAGTCCGGAAGGCAGCTCCGTCGAAGTAGCGGTCCATAGTAACAATGGCGGTCCGGCGCGTATTACGTTTCAGGATCACGGCAGCGGTATTCCCGCTTCCGACCTGCCGCACATTTTCGAGCGCTTCTATCGCGGCGATCCGTCGCGCGACCGAGCCACAGGCGGATTCGGGCTCGGGCTTGCGATCGCCAAAGGTTTAATCGCGGCTTATGGAGGGACCATCACCGCCGACAGCACGCCGGGAAAAGGCACCCGCATGACAGTGGAGCTCCCCGCAGGTGGGACGCCGCTCGAACTCTCCACCAATCATTAATAACCTGCAGACATCACACGCGTGGCAGTCGCAGCCCTCTCGGGCCAGCTTGGTCCTCGAACCGTCCAGAGAAGAGACAGCCGGTCTTCGCACTCTGAGGTATCTAATTTTGGCTGTGCAACGACAAATGAATGGAAATTCATTTCTCATTGCTCCCACAATAAGTTACCGTGGATAGTTGAGGCAACTTTGTTCAGCCTGGCTTAATCTTTAATCCCTCACGATAGAAAATTCGGAGGCACGGTGTGAGGACTGATATGCCCACGTGGAAGCACAGTTTGGCAGCTTTACTGCTAGTGATGAGTGTCCCGTCGCATCTGAAGGCGCAGACCGACTCCAGCCAGACCAGCCCGAATCAGAATTCTGCGGCAGCTAATCCGTCAACTAAAGCGCCGGTCACGCTCACGTTGCAGGATGCGCTCGAACGAGCGCGGAAAATTAATCCCGATTATCACGCTGCGGTAACCGAATACGGAGTTGCCCGCGAAGACAGAGTGCAGACTCGGGCGGCGCTTCTGCCCAACGTGAATTACACGACTTCGTTTCTATACACCCAGGGCCAGGGGATCCCCACTGCACCCAACTCTCCCATCTTCATCGCGAATAACGGCGTGCACGAGTACATTGCGCAGGGCAATGCGCACCAGGAGCTCTCGTTACAACACGTGGCGGAGTACCGGCGCGCTGTGGCCGCGGCGGAAGTAGCACGGGCTCGCGCGGAGATTGCGGCGCGCGGGCTGGTGGTGACTGTGGTGCAAGCGTATTACGGGATGGTGGTGGCACAACGCAAATATGCGACCCAGCAGCGCGCCTTTACCGAGGCACAACGCTTCCTTGACATCAGCCAGAAGCTGGAGCGCGGCGGCGAGGTCGCCCACTCCGATGTGATCAAGGCGCAGATCCAGTTCCAGCAGCAGCAGCGCGACCTGCAAGAGGCGGAACTGGAGATGACTCGCAGCCGCGTAGGTCTGGCGGTGCTGGTGTTTCCCGATTTCAATCAGAACTTCGCCGTAATCGACGATATGCAAGTTCCCGAGCCGCTGCTTGCTTTTCCGGAGGTTGAAACGGCCGCTGCGAAGAAGAATCCGGAACTCCGGGCGGCGCTGGCGGCGCTGCATGCGACACGGCAGGATGTGGCAGTGGCATGGAATGGATTTCTCCCGTCTCTGAGCTTCGACTACTGGTATGGAATCGATGCCAATCAATTTGCGACTGAAGGCCGTTTCGATCCTGCTCTTGGAAGAGAACCTAGAAATCTCGGCTACTCCGCCGCCGCAACCCTGCAGCTTCCAGTATGGAACTGGGGTGCGAATCGCAGCAAGTTGAAGCAGGCAAATTTGCGCCGCGACCAGGCGCGCATCGAGTTGAGCGCGGTGCAGCGGGAACTGCTGGGGAAACTGCATCAGTTTTACGAAGAGGCGCGAGTTGCGCGATTGGAATTGGACTCGCTGAACCAATCGGCACAAGACGCGGCCGAGAGTCTGCGGCTCACCACAATGCGCTATCAGGCCGGCGAAGCAACCGTGCTGGAAGTGGTTGACGCGCAGAACACGTTGACGCAAGCGCGCAAGACATATGACGACGGCCAAGTGCGATTCCGGGTAGCGATGGCGAATCTGCAGACATTGACGGGGAACCAGTAAAACGATGCACTGGGACATGAGGATTATCTGGCCGATCCGAGGTGCTGGCCGCGGATTTCTCTCTCGCCGCATCGTGCTTAATTCGTTCGCGATCCTGTGCGGCGCATGCATGTTGCTTGTCATCACGTTGCTCGGCGGATGCTCCAAGGAACCAACCGAAGCAGAGGCGGCCGTTCCGGTGCAAGCCGCACCCGTCCAAAGAACGACCATTCAACGTACGGTAAATGCTGAGGGTATTCTCTTCCCCCTGCAGCAATCGGCGGTGGTGCCAAAGATCAGTGCGCCAGTGCGGAAGTTTTATGTGATCCGTGGATCGCGGGTACACGAGGGACAGTTGCTCGCCGTGCTCGAGAATCGCGACTTAGCCGCAGCAGCGCAGGAAAACAAGGGCAGTCTCGATCAAGCGGAAGCCGCATATACAACCACGACGGCAGCCGATCTCCCCCAGGAACTGCAGAAGGCACAACTCGACTTCAACGCCGCCAAGACCGCGCTTGATGCGCAAGAGAAGGTCTACAACAGCCGGCAGGAATTGTACAAAGAAGGCGCGCTGCCACGGAAAGAACTTGACCAGGCGGCCGTAGACGTTACTAACGCGCGTAACGCGTTCGAAATGGCCAAGCGCCATCTCGAGGCTATGGAAGCTGTCGGCAAACAGCAGACCTTGAAGTCGGCAACGGGACAGTTGGAATCGGCCAAGGGAAAATTTAGGGGGGCGGAGGCGCAGCTCAGCTACTCTGAGATTCGCAGTCCCATTGGTGGCGTAATCACCGATCGTCCGCTCTACGCTGGAGAGATGGCCTCCGCAGGCACTCCCCTGCTCACCATCATGGACGTCTCCCAGGTGACCGCTCGCACCCACATTCCGCAGCAGGAAGCGGCGCTGCTGAAAGTGGGGGACGCAGCCTCGATTACGACTTCCGGTTCCGATGAGAAGCTCGATGGCAAAGTAACCGTGGTCAGCCCGGCGCTCGACCCGAACAGCACGACGGTAGAAGTGTGGGTTCAAGCGAAGAATCCTAAGGCTCGTTTGAGGCCTGGGACCAACGCTCAGGTCTCCATGGTGGCGCAGACCATTCCTGACGCCTTGGTCATCCCTGCGATCGCCCTCTTGATCGGGCAGGATGGCAGCACATCGGTGATGGTTGTGGGCGCAGATGGGCATGCACACCAGCAAAGCGTGAAAGTCGGGGTTCGCCAGGGCGATCAGGTGCAGATCGTGGAGGGGTTGCAAGCTGGGCAGCAAATAGTGACGCAGGGCGCTTATGGTCTTCCAGATAAAGCAAAGGTCCAGGTGGAGGGCGCTGAGGATAAATCCAAGCCTGACGCCGGTGAGGGCAAGAAGGCGAGCGGAAATGCGAAGTAGCAGGCTAGCTGTGCTCTCTGGGAATCGATTGCTGCGCTTTCGCCAAACAATTAGAGTTTCACTACTGGGAGCGCCCCGGTGAGTCACGAGGAATCCTACTGGTTTGCGCGGCACTCGAAGCCGGTAATTTTTCTGATCATCACCCTGGCTGTCCTTGGAGCTTATCTTGCGTTCACCATCCCGGTGGCGGTTTTCCCGGCCACCAATTTTCCTCGCATTTTGATTGCGGTAGATAACGGCGTGATGCCGATCGACCAGATGATGGTGACTATCACGCGCCCGCTGGAAGAGGCGGTCAACAGCGTGCCTGGGCTGCTGCAGGTACGTTCCATTACCAGCCGGGGATCGGCGGAGATCGATCTGTTCTTCGACTGGAACGTAGATATGTTCCAGACCCTGCAGTATGTGAATGCGGCGATTTCGCGCATTCAGCCCGAACTGCCGTCGAGTACTAGCATCATCGCGCATCGCATGACCTTTGCCAGCTTTCCTATCATCGGATACAGCTTGACCTCCGACACGGTTCCGCAGACGCAATTGTGGGAGCTGGCGACCTACGAGATAAAGCCGCGGCTAAACCGGCTGGATGGCATCTCGACCGTAGTGCAGCAAGGTGGAGAAGAGCCGGAGTTCTACATCACCCCGGATGCCGCAAAACTTCTGGCGGCGGGTGTCACCGTCAACGACATTCTCGACACCATGAAGCGGACCAACCTGATCGATTCGCCGGGTCTGCTGGAGCAGAATCATCAACTGGTCTTGGGGTTGATTAGTGGGCAGGTTCGCACGCCGGAGCAGATTGCCGCCACCGTCATCAAGACCACGCAGACCGGCATACCTGTGCGAGTGGGAGATGTGGGGACCGTGAGCGCCGGAGTGCGGCCGCGTTACACGATCGTGACGGCGAATGGAAAACCGGCGGTGCTGCTCAACGTGCTCCGGCAGCCCGACAGCAATACCGTGCAGGTGGCGGATGAAGTTCATGCCCAGATCGAGACCATTAAGAAGACGCTGCCGCCGGGCATTGTGATCCAGCCGTTCTACGACCAGTCGATCATCGTCGGCGACTCGATCAAGAGTGTGCGTGACGCCATCCTGCTGGGGCTGGTGCTGGCTTCGATCATCTTGGTCGTCTTCCTGCGCGACTGGGGCACATCTGTGGTCGCGGGGCTGGTAATTCCAGTCACTATTCTGGTGACGTTCGTCGCGCTCAAAGTCCTGGGCGAGAGCTTCAATCTGATGACGCTGGGTGGACTGGCCGCAGCGGTCGGATTAGTGATTGATGATGCAATCGTGGTGGTCGAGAACATCGTGCTGCACCGCGACGCAGGTCAGGGGCGGCTCCAGGCAATCCACAGTGCGTTGCGGGAAATCACTGTCCCGCTGCTTGGTTCGACGGTCACTCCGATTGTGGTGTTCCTGCCGCTGATTTCTATCACCGGAGTGACCGGGACTTTCTTCCGCGCGCTGGCAGTGACTATGGGTATCGCGCTGCTCACCTCTCTCGCGCTGGCGCTTACCTGGACTCCCAACCTGAGCCAATATTTCATTCGCAAACATGAGTCGGAGTCCTCGGGTGAGACCTCGGAAGAGGAATCATTCCAGCGCCTCATGGCGGCGGAAGAAGCTTCTCTGAGCGGATTCTTCGTCAGGATTATCGAGTTCCATCACCGCTGGCTGAAGCGCGCGCTGGAGCGGCCGAGATGGTTGGCTGCGGCGAGCCTCCTACTGATCGTGATCTCCTACGCCTGCTATCACTTCTTAGGTTCCGATTTGATGCCTGAAATGGACGAAGGCGGATTCACCGTGGATTACTGGACGCCCGCCGGGTCGTCCTTGTCAGAGACCAATCGCATGGTCCTGCAGATGGAGAAGATCGTGAAGGAGGTGCCAGAGGTCGAGAGCACTTCACGGCGTACAGGGCTGGAATTGGGACTGGCGGCGGTCACGGAGGCGAACCGTGGCGACATTTTGGTGAAGTTAAAGCGCGATCGCAGCCGGGGCATTGACGAGATCATTGCCGAAGTCCGTGCAAAGATCACGGCCCAGGAACCCGCGGTCAACGTGGAGTTCATACAGGTATTGCAGGACATGATCGGCGACCTGACCAGCGAACCCGAAGACATCCAGGTCAAATTGTTCTCGCAGGATCCGAAGACGCTCGAGGACTGGGCGCCGAAGGTGGCGGATGACATCAGCAAGATCAAGGGCATCGTCGATGTGCTGAATGGGATTGAGAACACCATCAGTGGGCCGGCGGTGAATTTTCAGGTTGATCCCATGGTCACGGCACGCGCAGGTTTTACTCCCGAAGAAGTGGCAATTGATGCCGCGGCCATTCTGGAAGGCGAGCCGGCGCCGATGCCAGTGGTGAATAACGACCGCGCCTATACGGTGCGGGTGCGGTTTCCGCAGTCAAACAGGATTTCGCTCGACGCTATGAAAAATACCGTGCTCAACAGCAGCACGGGCAAGATCGCGACGTTGGGCACCTTAGCCACGATCACCGAAATTCCGCCTCAGACCGAGATCCGGCGCGAGAATCTGCAGCGTGACGTCGCAGTGACGGCTCGGCTTGAAGGTACAGACCTTGGCAGCGCAGCCACAGCGGTGCAGAAGGTAATCAAGGACTTACACCTGCCCGCGAACATCCGCGTGGAATATGGCGGCAAGTTTCAGCAGGAGCAACAATCCTTTCACGATCTGGTGTTCGTGCTGATTCTTGCGATTGTGCTGGTGTTTATCGTGCTTCTGTTCGAATTCCGAACATTCGCGGCGCCGGTTGCGATTCTTGCTTCCGCGCTTCTCTCCACTTCAGGAGTGGTGCTTGCGCTCCTGATTACCCGCACCACCTTCAACGTCTCGTCATTCATGGGTATGATCATGGTGGTGGGCATCGTTGCCAAGAATGGCATTCTCCTGCTCGATGCCGATCAGAAACTCCGGGCCTCGGGGATGTCGGCGGAGGAGGCGATGCTGCAGGCCAGCAAACGCCGTCTTCGACCGATCGTGATGACGGCCTTGGCTACTGTAGCCGGCATGTTGCCGCTGGCGTTTGCCCTGGGCGCGGGGTCGCAGATGCTGCAGCCGCTCGCCATCGCCGTAATTGGCGGAGTCTTAATTTCGATGGTGCTGTCGTTGATCATTACTCCGGCGGTGCATTTCTATCTGAATCATCAGGAACTGAAGCAGGAGGAGTTGGCCGGCAGTCCCGCCTAGGGCTCAGGGCCACATTTCCATCTGCCAGGCTCCGGCAGAGGCACAGATTATGAAATCTGAGACCTGGCCCCACCCTGGAACTCACACTCCGCAGAGTTGCAAAACTTTGCATATCTTCATGAGCGCTAGGATCCATATATACCTTTCGATCCGCAAGCTGTATCTATGCAAGGTGTTGCACGCGCTGGAGCCTGGGTTTGGACAGCCGATTGCATTAGAATGGGGCATCCCGGAGTACCGGGTCAGAGGCGGCAGTGTCAGCCACCGTGAACCAGACTTTTACAGCTACGCAGGAAAAGCCGCTTTTGAATGAGTCCGCCTTCCAGCAACTTTTGTCGGCGGCGTACGTGCTGCAGAGCTACAGCGAGCGGATGTGCGTGTCTCCGGAAAAGGACGCCGAAGAGCTTCAACCTGCTGAATCTAGCAGCGATTACGCCCATGTCCTCGCCGAAATAGTTGAAACTCAGAATCAGATTCAGACGCGGCAGTCGGATCTTTCTACCGCGGCCTTGCTGATTGCACAGCGGGCGCAGAAGATCAGCGGTGCTGCCGGGGCGGCGGTCGGGCTGATGCAGGGTGAGGAAGTATCTTGGGTGGCGGCCGTGGGCAGCGCCTCTGGCGAGGCGGGATTGCACATGCGGCCCGAGTTGAGCCTTTCGCTGTATTGCTTGCGTCAGGGGCAACTGCTGCAGTGTGGCGATGGCAGAAAAGATTCCCGTGTTTCCGCCGCGTTGTGCCGCGAGCGCGGGGTTCGGTCGCTGATTTCAGTTCCCATATTCCACGACGGAAGAATTGCCGGCGTGCTCGAACTGCGTTTCGACAAGCTGAACGCTTTTCATGAGCATGACGTTCGCACCTGCCAGTTGATGGCCGGCCTGGTGACCGAAGCGTTGAACCGCGCCGCGGAGTTGGAGTGGAAGCAGGTGCTCGCCGTAGAGCGCGCAACCATGCTGGAGGCGCTGGAAAGGCTTAAGCCGCAACTGGAACGATTGGCAGAGGAGCCTCCGCCTAGTTCAAGGGGAAAACCAAGTCCGGCAGCGGATGAGCGGCAACGTGGATGGCCCGGTGTTCCCGTGCGCGAGGAAACTCCTGCATCTAGCGAAGATTTGGCAGAGGCGTCCACGATTGGTCAAGTGATCGCTTCTCCTTTACCGGCGGAAATCGCGCACACCGATTTTGTTCATTGCCTGGGCTGTGGCAATTCGCTTGGGAGCGACGAGTCATTCTGCGGGACGTGCGGAACGCCCAATCCAAGTAACAAACCCAGCGGCGATATCCAGAGCAAATGGGCATCGATGTGGCACATGCAACAAGCTGCGGTGAAAAGGCAGGCAGCAGCTGCAGGCGCCGGCCAGCATTCTTCAGCTGCTCCGGCCACGGACAGGTCGGAACCGGCAAGTCCGTTGCATGAAACCGGCTTCAAGCCGAGCGACGAAAAAGCTCGGACCGTCTCCCCGACGAGGGCGGTAGGGGAAGAAAGATTGCCAGTTTCACCATGGACCTCGGCGCAACGCGCGCGGCAATGGCTGGAATCCGTGAGGCCCCGTCGAGCTCGCCTCGTGCGGTTCTGGCAAGATAACCGGGCTCACGTCTACTTGGCAGTGTCAGCGCTTCTGCTGGGGTTAGTGCTGGCGGGTTGGAGCAGCAGCCCGAGTTCGGTTTCGGCCTCGAGCGGACGGTCTGTCCCAGGCCATGCGATTGCACCCCGTCTTACGCCATTTGAAAAAGCTCTCATCGCCCTCGGCTTAGCGGTCCCGCCACCATCGGTCATTCCAGACTACCGTGGCAATCCCGACGCTCGGGTGTGGGTCGACGTACATACCGCCCTTTACTACTGCGCGGGCGCGGACCTTTATGGTAAGACGCCCGGCGGAAAGTATGCCTCGCAGCATGACGCGCAGCTGGACCAGTTCGAGCCCGAATCGCGTAAAGCCTGCGACTAGAGCGGCTTCTGCCTACAGTAAATTTTCCAGAGTCCTAGGTTTGACAACTCAATTCCAGTGGCGTGGAATGGAAGGTGAGTCATCTCTGGAGTTCCCTTGGCCTACTTTGGCGACAAACCGGTAACCCCGCCGGATTTGCCCAATCCGGAGTTGAATCCGTTGCTTAATCCCAAGCTCGGGCAGAACCTCGGGCGCTGGGCTCAGGTTTATTTCACCAATCCCCCCGAAAAGCGTGACCAGGCCGTGATTGAGCTTTTGCGCGAGTTGGAGGCGGAAAGCTCTCCCGGCGAAACAGAAGCGCGCATGCCGCAGCTGCAGCCGAATGGAAACCCAGTTCCACATCAGTCTGTGTTTCTCAGGGCCCCAGTCGTGTGCCGGCAATGTCATGAGAAGAATGAAGTCGGACAAAAATTCTGTGGGATGTGCGGCGCCCTTCTCGACACAGCGAACGGAAAGATGAGAGTGGAACGGCCTGAACCCGCGGCTTCCTCACCGCGCACCCAGCAGGAACCTGCGTCGAGAAACAACAACGACATTGATTGGCTTCGAGGTTCGGCGATCGCCACTTACGACGAGCCAGAGCAAACCGCGAGTGGATGGGCGAAGTACGCAGTCTTTGGACTTCTGCTTTTGCTGGGCGCCTTTGGCTATCTGGAGTGGGTGTCCCGCACACCTCCGAAGACCGTAGTGGTGACTCAGTCTGGTTCGTCCAATGGAACGAGTTCCGCGGCGGCACCGTCAGCCTCAACCTCGCAGCAGGTTGAGACGGCGCCGTCCAGCAAACCGCTGGAGCCTGCGGCCTCCGCGACTGAAAGTCAATCGGCCACGGATTCAAAATCACCGAAAGCTGCGGATAGCGAGTCGCAAACATCCGCGCCAGAGCGGCCTGCAGCCGACCCGACTGCCACTGAGAATCCGAGCAGGCCGCTGGGTACGGCTCAGAATGCACGACACCAGCGGGTGATTCCCAGTAGTGGACGCGCGGAACCGACCGGAATTTCTTCTGCGCCCAGCGTTGAGCGCGCCAACGGCGCGCTGGAATTGCAACAAGCGCAGAATTACTTGCAGCCAAACGGAGCACACAACGGTGCGGAAGCGGCGCGTCTGTTGTGGAAGGCAGTAGGTAAGGAAAATATGAGCGCCACGCTGTTGCTTGCCGACATGTACATGCGTGGTGACGGCGTTTCCCAGAGCTGTGATCAGGCGCGGCTGTTACTCGTGGCGGCCACGAAAAAAGGTTCTTCCGAAGCAGCTGCTAAACTGCGCGGGTTGGAGTCCGGCGGTTGCCGGTAATTCGGACTGGACTCAGACCCAAGAGCAGCGGCGAGGGCGTCCGCCTCAATTCAACTTAAATAGCAAACAAATGGCCTCCGCGCTGGGCGGAGGCCGTTGTTCTTCCGAGCGAAAATTTAGTGTTCGAGGATCCGGCCGTTGGGTATCATCGATCGGTCGAGACCGAGCAAGGTGCGTTCCCACGCTTCCAACGGCTCAGGCGTGGGCTGCGCTTTCATGACGCCGGGCTTCGTACCAAAGCGCGAGCTCGACCCGGTTCCAGAGTCCGAGCTTGTCATAGATGACCCGAAGATAGTTCTTAATGACGTGCTCAGTGGTTCCGAGGGCGTCGGCAACTTCCCGGTTTTTGAGTCCTTGGGCGACGAGTTCGATGACTCGCTGTTCTCGCTCGTTGGGAACACGGGTTCCATAGCGCTCGCTTCTGAACATAGCTGCCTCCTATACAAGAGAGTTGCGAGTTTCACTCGCTTGATGCCGTTGTGGATTCCAAACCTCAGGAAGAGGCGGTTAAAGTGCGCTTTCACAGTACGCCGGGCCATTTTGAGTTGGCGGGCGATTTCGTCATTGTCGCAGCCTTCGAGCAGCAGATCGGCGATCTGCTGTTCGCGTGGCCCCAGGCGGACAAGCTTGTCCTCCATGCATCCTCCCCTAGATAAATCCCAAGAACCCGTCACAACGCCGAAAGGATGGGCCAGCACGCTGCGCAGACTCCCGTGGATCGCCAACTACTTGTTAGGTTTCTTTCAAGATTCCACAGCATTCTGCGTGCCAAGCATGGGACTCAATCGAATGTTGATAGAGAAGAATTTCCACAATCGGTCTGCCGACGCGACGGCAGGCAGGTGCCGGATTGATCAATCCAGATCAGCTCATTCTGCGGCTTGCCGCGGCAGATGGGCATTGTGCAAAGAACTAAACCCAGCGCGTACGGGATCGCTAAGGTAAACACCTTAGGACAAAAATCCACAAAATACAGGACGCTCTGGAACTAATTACATGTTCCCCGTGTCTTTCATACATACGGTCGAGACTCCTATCCCCGCTCGTCACGCTGGCAGTCCCTCTCACAGTGCAGGCGGAGCTTTATGGTTTGGGGTGGGATTGAAAGAAATTCCACAAGATATCGTCGCTAGTGACCCCGGTCGAGGCCCCCCAACTTCGCGTTGTAGGGCACCTGCCCGCTGATGTCCTTCGGCGTGTTGTACCACGCGTGAATGCCTCCGGCCGGGCGATAGAACCGGACTTCCGCATTTGCGCGGCACTTCCAGCGCGATGATGAGCCCACGCAGGAAGCTCACGTCGTCTGGCGGAGTTCCGGTAAAAGCAAAATCGTTGTAGAAGACCGACCATAACGTGTGTCCCTGACTGCTGAGGAGGGCATCGGGATAGGCGACGGCGAACCCGGCTTGGTCGGCTTTCGTGCTGAGCCCGCTGGATGACTCCATCTGCGATCCGCTTGCTTGCGAACTGTGAAGAGCGATCACCAGCGCACTGGAGTTCCGCTGATAATTCGCAGGTACGTGTAGAACGTATGTGCGGGAAACCCAGTTAACGGTCGGCGAACATGGCCCGCCCTGCTGGAAATTGCAGCTCCCTGGTCCGAGAGCGATATTGGAGCTACTGCCACCGCCACATGAAATCGGGCCCATCGCGACTGAGGTCAGGACTACATAATAGAGAACTTTCTTCATCGATTCTTCCCTTGCGAAGAACTCAGACGAGGGCGCGAACCAAGCGGCATGAGGCTTCCAGCAACCTGCGAAGCCGACCAGAAGTTCTAATCGAGGGTCTGATTATCCCACATTGTGAGTAGCTGCCGCTATTTGACTGTGAGATTTGCGGTTTTGCTGCCGCCGTTGGCGGCGGCGGAGACTGTCACGGTTGTTGTCTGGGTGACCGGGGCAGTTGTTACGGTAAAAGTGCCGCTGGTACTTCCCGCGGTAACGATGAAGCTGCTCGGGATGGAAGCGATCGCCGAACTGCCGGCAGTGACGGTCAGGGTGACGGTGGTGTCGGTGGCCACTGCAATCCCAAAAGTGACCTTTCCGACCGAGGTCTGGCCACCAGTGACGGAGCTCGGAGTAAAGGTGAACGCTGTTGGCACGTTCGCTTTCACGGTCAGCGTACCCGTTTTGCTTCCGCCATTCGCGGTACCGCTTATTTGAACTGTCGTGCTGCTGGAAACCGGCGCGGTAACCACCGTCCATGTGGCACTGGCACTTCCCGCGGGAACGGTGACAGTGCCAGGCATTGAGGCGACTGCTGAGGCTCCGCTAACAATCGTGAGTGTCACCACGGTGTCGCTGACCACAGGAATTGCAAAGATGACCTTGCCCGTGCTGGATGCGCCTCCGATGACCGAGTTCGGGCTAAACGTCACGCTCGTGGGACTATTAGCCGTCACGGTCAGCGAACCAGTTTTGCTGCTGCCATTGGCTGCGGCGGAAACAACAACCGTTGTCTTGGCGGACACCGGATTGGTGACCAGGGTGAAGTTGGCACTGGCGGTGCCAGCGGTGACGACGACGGAAGCAGGGATCGAGGCCACGGCAGAGTTTCCGCTGGTCACGGTGAGCGTCACGGTTGTGTCGCTGACCGCAGTGGCTGATAGCGTCACCGTTCCGGTGCTGCTTTGAGGACCAATGACCGACGACGGAGAAAATTTCACTGTGCTGGGGATGTTCGGCGTAACCGTAAACGTGCTGCTCACCGTGGTGCCGTTTGCGGCAGCCGAGATCTTCACCGTCGTGTTGGTGGTCACGACGTTCGTCGTAACCGTGAAATTCGCAGTGGAACTGCCGGCCGGCACGGTAACCGAAGCGGGAATGGACGCAACCGCGGAGCCGCCGCTGGTTACAGTTAACGTGATCAGCGTGTCCATGGCGGCAGGCGCAGCCATGGTCACCGTCCCAACTGTTGACATTCCACCTACGACTGAGCCTGGGACGAACTTGAGGGTGCTGGGTATTTCGGGGGTGACCGTGAGAACGGTGGTGAGGTTCGTGCCTCCGTAGGAAGCCGTCAAAGTCGCGGTAGATTTACTCGCAACGCCCGTCGTGGTAACAGTTGCCGCCGCATTGGCGGCGCCAGCCGGAATGGTCACGGTTGGCGGCACAACCGCGATCGAGCTATTGCTGGACAGGCTAACCGATAATCCCGAACTTGGCGCAACCCCCACCAGGTAGACGGTCGCGGCAGAGGACAGCGGGCCGACGACGCTCGCGGGATTCACTTTGAAGTTATAGAGGGCGGGCTCGCTGCTGACACCTGTGGTGTCGATGATATACAGGCCAGTGTTGCGGTCGCTGAGCAGCACGCGATCGGCTCCCAGGAACGGATAGACCCCCCAATTGCCTTCCAGTTGGCCCGGTGTGGGGTTGGCAGGCCATGTGTCATAAGTTCCGATCAGCATCGGACTGCGCGGATTGGTGATGTCGAAGATGAGCGTGCCCGCCTGATACCAGGAGACGTACATCAGGTTGCCCATGATCTTGGGATCGTGCGGCGCAACCGCATCGATTCCGAAGGCGGTCATCGTAATAGTGGAAGCAATGGTCGCGGTCGCGGGATTGGTGATGTCGTAAATTCTGACTTCCGAAGTGCCGTCGGTCGTCTTCCGGCTGTAGGCAAGGAAGTTGCCATCGGCAGTGGCGTAGGTGCTGCTGCCATCAATGCCGGCGCTGAACGATCCCAACAGGGTTGGAGCCTGCGTAGCGATATTAGTGATATCCCAGATGTCGCCTTTGCCTGCCCATCCTGCCGCGTACAGCCTCACCTGACCGGAGGGCGTGGACTGGATGGTGATGTCGTTCACCCATTGGGAATCCGTGGCAGTGAATGTCGTAAAGAGCACTGGTATTGATGGATTGCTTACGTCGAAAACCTTGATGATTGCTGGCGCGGTGAGATTCTGCGGGATAAAAAGGAAATTATTCCAGACGGCAATTTTGTGGGTGTTGTCATAACCGCCGTTGGCGGAGGTGATGGTAGAGAGCAGACGCGGATTCGTAGGATCGGAAACGTCGACGATATGCAGTCCGTATCCCATGTTGCTGGCAAAGTAGCCGATTCCGTTCGCGACTTTGACGTCTTCCATGTCCAACGAGTTCGCAGGCGCGTAGTTGGACGCGAGCACGGGGGCGTCGGGATTGGAGACGTCGTAGATCAGCACCCCGTTGCGGCGTTCCGATCCGATATAGGCGTAGTGGCCGTCACCCCAGATGCTCGCGTAGCTTTCGAATGCGCCATAGGGATTGGCTTGCGCCCGCAATGTGGTGTGAATGCCCTGGGCGTTGGCGGCCGAGGCAAAAATGACAATAAATGTCAGGACAATCAGCCAATTCCGAAAAAATTGCAGAAAATCTTTCATATTCATTCGTTATGTGCACCCACCCAAGGCAGGGAATCGGTGGCCTGTAAACGGGGTGTGTACTACAGGTAGAGCAAGCGTTCGGCCACTGGGGGTGGTCTCTCTGCCGGTAAGTACCTTTGCCATAGTAGCTTAGACGAACGGACGAGACGCCGTGCACAGCCCAGATGGGTGATGTGCAAAGAGTTGCGCAGGAGAAACGAAATCACGGAATTTGTTCTATAGTGACTTCAGCTTCCCTCTTGGCGATGAAACTGTCTGCTGTCATGCCCGTGTACAACGAGCGCGCCACACTGCGTCAGGTGGTGGAGCGCGTGCTCGCGGTGCCGCTCGAGATCGAGTTGCTGTGCGTGGATGACGGTTCCACCGATGGCTCGCGCGAAATTCTGGCGAGCCTGCAGTCCGAGTATCCTCAGCTTCGAGTGTTTTTTCAGCCATGCAACATGGGCAAGGGTGCGGCTCTGCGGCGCGGCATTCACGAAGCAAACGGCGACTTCGTGGTCGTGCAGGACGCAGATCTGGAGTACGATCCCGCGGATTATCCGATTCTCCTCGAGCCGCTGTTGCAGGGCAAAGCCGACGTCGTCTATGGCTCGCGGTTCCTGGGAAGCGGTCCCCACCGCGTGCTTTATTTCTGGCATTCGGTGGGAAATTCGATTTTGACCTTGCTTTCGAATTGCCTCACCAACATCAATTTGTCGGACATGGAAACCTGCTACAAAGTTTTCCGGCGTGAGGTGATTCAGGCGATTCCCATTGAGGAGAACCGTTTCGGCTTCGAGCCGGAGATCACGGTAAAGATTGCCAAGCGCAGGCTGCGAATTTATGAAGTCGGCATCAGCTACTGGGGCCGGACTTATGAAGAGGGTAAAAAGATCGGGTGGAAAGATGGAGTGCGCGCTTTGTGGTGTTTGCTGAAATATTCGGTGAAGGAGCCGGCGGTTTCCCTTCAAAGCGCCGCCGCTCCTCGCGAGGACGTTCGGGAATCGGAGAAGCGGGCCTCTGGACTCGGGCAGCAGGGCTAGTGTTGATCGGGAGCGCTTTGCGTCTCGCCGCCTAATTTTCCTGCTACTCATCGAGTCGTCTGACGCTTTTGAGCACGTCGTAGAACTCGGGTATCAGACCCTGACTGCCTATATAGGAGGCGGAAAGACCCCTTTTGTCCGACAGAGAGACGCAACTCAACTCAATCTTGGGGTTGCTTGGGGCCATCTCAGCAAAATGACCAGTCTCCCATTTCTGTTCGAAGCAATAAGTTTCTTGTCCTGCGACAGAGAGGTTCGCGACTTCTCTGCTAGTGAATCCCCATCTATCCTTAGAGTACTGGCGCGACCTCTTGAATTTCCCGAGCCGTAGAGGACGCGGGTTCGAGCGAGAATGACATGATCGCCCACTCCGGTTTGCGGAAAAACCCGCGGATGTTTCCAGGCTTCTTAATTAGGGACAACCTCCATCTACTGTCATCTACCTCCGCCCACCAAAAGGTTGGAACTGTTACCCCGTACTTCTTTCCATCGTACCTTTCGAGCTGTGCTGTCCTACCGTGGCGAACGTGCCAACTCAGCGCGAAAAGTTCAGGCATAAACTCGATAATGAGTACGCAGGATAGCGCCGCCACTGCGAACCAAAGACCACACTTGCCTAAACGTTTAATCTTCATGGCAATAGGAAATATTCTAGCGCTTGATAAGAACACGCGGGAAGCAAGTCGGTAGGGGTTTCTAAGTCGAACGGATTGCTTTGGCGGCATCGCATAAGGTGGCGTCCTCAGTTTCAGCGACGCATCCCGCGCTTCTCGCCCACGCGCTTCCTAATCTCGCGCACTGCCTTTATCCGGGAGATTGGCACGCCCGGCTCCGCGATCAATGCCGATAAGATCCTGGGGAAATCTTCCGCCATCTCCGCAATCGTGGATTCTTGAAACAGGTCAGTACTGTATTCGAAGAAGCCGCCCTGTCCGGTGTCGGCTTCCAGCTCGAGGGCGAGATCGAATTTGGCGGTTTTCGTGTCAACGAACTTGGGCGGCGTGATCTGAAGACCGGCGAGTTGCAGCGCGGGGACGGGGGCTTTCAGGATTCGGAAGTTTACCTGGAACAATGGCATGCGGCCGGCTTCACGCGGCGGCCGCAGGGCTTCGACTAGCTTGTCGAAGGTGAGTTCGGCGTTTTCGATCGCGCCTTTCACAACTTTATCGACGCGTTTCATGAGTTCGTGGAATGTGGGTTCGCCAGAGAGATCGCCGCGCAGCACGAGGGTGTTCACAAAAAATCCGATCACGCCCAGCATGCCGGGGTGCGAGCGCGGGGCGACTGGCGAGCCGATGGAAATATCGTCCTGTCCCGACCAGCAGTGCAGGAATGCGTAGAACGCCGCCAGGGTGCCGCGGAATGGCGTGGTGTGGCTGGCTTTGCTGAGGTCGATGATTGCCTTGAGCTGTTCGCGAGTGAGCCGGCAGGGATAGCGTGTGCCGCGCAATGTCGAAACCGCCGGGCGCGGCTTGTCGTTGGGCAGATTGATCTGGGCCGCGCCGCTTAGTTGCTGCTTCCAATACGCGGTGAGCTGTTTCAGCTTCTCGCCTTGAAGATAGCGATTTTGCCAGAGCGCAAAGTCCGCGTACTGAATCGGCGGCTCGGGAAGCGTTGCGGGCTTGCCGGCGCAGAATCCTTCGTAAAGTGGCGACAGCTCTTTGTACATGATCTCAGTGGAGCCGAATTCGCTGGCAATGTGGTGGCTGACATGGACGAGCAGCCATTCATCCTCGGCCAGGCGGATCAGCGCCGCGCGCAGCATGAGGTCGCGAGCGAGATTGAACGGGCGCGCGGCTTCGCGGTCCACGCTTTCCGCGGCCTGGGTTTCTTTGTCAGGCTGGGATCGCAGATCGAATTGCTTGAGTTCGACGCTCCACTTCTTCAGAGGAACAGCTGTCGGATTTCCACCCGGCGCCAGAAATACCGAGCGCAGCCCTTCGTGACGGCCGACGATCATGTCCACCGATTTCTGTAGCGCTTCAACGTTCAGCGGGCCCGTGATCCGCATGACGTAGGGAACGTTGTAGACACCGGTGCCCGGGGTAAGTTGATCGAGATACCACAGGCGGCGCTGGGTGAACGAGATAGGACGCGGATCGCCGGCCTTGCGGCGCTCAATCAGCGGGAGGCCTTCGGATTTGGGTGCAGCAGACATGAAGGCGAGCCTGAGCATGAATCTATCACTATGCGCGCTGGACATCATCGGGTATCTATGCCAAGCTTCTTTCCAACGGCTGAGTTGTTTCGTGCTTCCCCAAATGTCCCAGCTTAGAGTACGTCGCGGTGAAAAGTAACCGCGGAGTTAGTCCCCTCCGGAAACCAAAGTAATGCTGTCGACGGTCGCGATTTGTGAGACAACGGTTGAGACTCCCCATCATCGCTACGCGTGTGTCTTGAGCGTCTCCAAGGAGTAGAGTAGCGCTATGCCGGACCCGGTTACCGCTGGATTTCAACTATCTCCCCAGCAGCGACATTTTTGCGGACTTCACAACGACGCGGCTAATGCGCTGGCCCATGTAGCCGTTCGGCTGGAAGGCCCCTTGGATGTTGCGCGGCTGAAGCAAGCCTTGAAAAGGGTTGTGGAGCGTCACGAAATTTTGCGGACGACGTTTCAGCGCAGCTCGGGAATGAAGTTCCCGTTCCAGATAGTGAACGCCAAAACAGACAAGCGCTGGGAGGAATTGGACTTTCGCAAGCTGTGTTCATCCGAGCAGGACGCTCGAATCGCGGACGCGCTTTCCGACAACAATAAGATGACGCTGGAGCAGATGCAGATCCTGCGCGCGTCTTTGCTCGCGCTCGGGAGTGAGCGGCACGTTCTGATCCTCAGCCTGCCAGCTTTGTGTGCTGATCACGTTACGTTGAACAATTTGGTGGGCGAAGTCTGCGCCAATTATTCCGGAGATGAGTTGGGCGGTGCTGAGCCGCTGCAGTATGCGGACTACTCCGAATGGCAGAACGATCTGCTGCAGAAGAATGATGAGGAATCGCAGGCGGGAAAAAGCTTTTGGCAGCAGCATGACTTCTCCGCAATTCCGCAACTGGTTCTGCCCTTTGAACGCAAGCCTGAGCCAAACGCAGTCTTCCGCCGGGAAGCTGTGCCGGTGCGCAGTGGCGAAGCCTTGGCCAAGATCGATGCTGCATCGGGAGGCGATGCGGAGAGTTTCCTGCTGGCTTGCTGGCAGGTGTTGCTGTGGCGGATCACCGGCCAACCGGAGATCGTAGTCGGCTACGTGAGCGATGGCCGCAGTCACGAGGAACTAAGCGGCGCCATGGGTCGCTTCGCGAAATCGCTGCCACTGCATGCGAATTTTGAACAGGAACCCTCGCTGATGCAGGTGATGAATCACGCCCGTCGCGATCGGGCCGAGGCAGTGGAGTATCAGGATTATCTTCCGCTGCAAGACACATCCGCCGGATTCAGTGTGCAGGAAAAAGACAAATTGGCGAGCAAGACTGTTCACGGATTGTCCTTCTCCCCCTATACCGAGCGCTGCTACAACGACGGCTTTCACGTCGAACTTCTCTGTGTGCGGGATGGATCATCCTGGAGCGCGGAGGTGGTCTACGATCCCGAGCGCTTTGATCGCACCGCGGTCAATCGGCTGGGAGAGCGTTTTGCAATTCTTTTGACCGCTGCTGTTGCCAATCCGAATGCGCCGGCGGCCACCTTGCCGATCATGGATGAACAAGAGCGTCGGCAGGTGACGGTCGAGTTCAACCGAACTGCGGCTGAGTTTCACCGTGACAAGTGCATTCATCAATTATTTGAGGAGCACGCCGCGCAGTCCCCTCAGCGACCTGCATTGCGGTTCGGGGAACAGGAACTCAGTTACGCGGAGTTGAACGACCGGGCGAATCAGATTGCGCATTTCCTGCGCAAGCGGGGCGTGAAGTCGAACGTGGCCGTTGGGCTTTGCCTCGAGCGATCGGCGGAAATGATTGTCGGCTTGCTCGGAATTCTGAAGGCGGGCGGATGCTATGTGCCACTGGTACCCGACAATCCGAAGGCGCGACTGGCACACCAGCTATCGATAACCGGCGCTCCGGTAGTGATCACCGAAGAAAAACTGCTCGATCGTCTGCCCGAGTTCAGCGGCGAAGTGGTTTGCCTTGATCGCGACCGTGGGCTGCTGGAAAAAGAGCCGAGCAGCAACCCCCATCACGTCAACCATCCCGAAGACCTGGTCTACGTTATCTACACCTCAGGGTCGACCGGCGTTCCCAAAGGCGTCGCGGTACGGCATTCGAACCTGGTGAACTACAGCCATTTCATCTGCCAACGGCTCGAGTTGGAGAAGCATCCCGAAGGTCTGAATTTCGCAACCGTTTCCACCATCAGCGCGGACCTGGGAAATACCTGCATCTTCCCTTCACTGATCTCTGGCGGACGTCTGCACGTGATCGGGTTCGAAATGGCAATGGCCGCGAACTTGTTTTCGAACTATGCCGCTCAACATCCTATAGATGTTTTGAAGATCACTCCTTCGCACCTGAGCAGTTTGCTAAATTCCGAGACGGCCGGGGGAGTTCTACCCCGCAAGTATCTTGTGCTGGGCGGAGAAGCTTCGAGCTGGCATTTGATGGATCGAATTCGCAAGCTGGGAGATTGTGCCATCATCAATCATTACGGCCCAACCGAGGCTACAGTCGGCTGCTGCACGTTTCCTCTACAGCAGAATGATGTCAGCGCCTGGGCTCCCGCGACGGTCCCCATTGGGCGTCCCATCTCGAATGATGAGATCTACATTCTGGATCAGCGTTTGCAACCTGTTCCGGTGGGAGTGGCGGGAGAACTTTGCATAGGCGGAGCCGGGCTGGCAACGGGCTACCTCAACCAGCCTGAGCAGACGGCGGAGCGTTTCATAACCCATCCGTTCTCGAAAGATCGAAATGCTCGTCTGTATCGCACCGGCGATCTGGCGCGATTCTTACCCGACGGCAATATCGAGTTCCTGGGGCGGATTGATCATCAGGTAAAAATCCGCGGCTTCCGGGTGGAACCGGCTGAGATCGAGGCGGTGCTGAAGGAACATCCCGCGGTGACGCAGAGCGTGATCGTTCCTTTTGAAGACAAATCAGGAGAGAAGCGGTTGGCGGCCTATGTGGTTTCCGCGAAGAAGCTGAAAGCGGAAGAACTGCGCACCTTTCTCGTCTATCGCCTGCCTGATTACATGGTGCCCTCGGCGTTCGTGGTGCTGGAATCGTTGCCTCTGACGCAGAATGGCAAGGTGGATTTGCGGGCGCTGCCTTCGCCGGAGGAAGCTCAGGCCCAGCCGGAACGGGAGTTCGTTTCGCCGCGCAACCCGGAAGAAGAAAAGCTGGCTGGCATCTGGGTCGAGGTTCTGAAGCTGGACCGGATCGGGGTCACCGACAATTTCTTCGAGCTGGGTGGACACTCGCTGCTGGCGACGCAGATCATTTCGCGCATCCGCAATACGTTTCGGGTGCAGGTGCCCCTTCACAGCTTCCTGGAGACGCCCACTATTGCAGGTCTCGCCGAGAAGATCAGCCATTGTCCCGCGGCGGAAACTGAAGAGGAGGAAATGGCGCGCCTGTTGCAGGAATTGGAAGGCATCTCCGATGAAGAGGCGGAACGCTTACTGGCTGGGGAAGAAAGCAAAACTGGCGGAGATTCGAGCCAGTAGTTGAGTTCGCTCCTGTCGCACCTAAACCATCTTCTGTGTGTGCCATCTTTTCAGACGCACTGAAGAGCGGATCACTTCTTGACCGCTCTGATAGTTCCGTCCGTGCGCAATTTCGAACACTGTGTGCTTCCCGGTCCCGACGAATTCAGGCACGGATGGTTTTCTAGTAAGGACATAGAACACATCAGTGTCTTCGGGCACGTCTATGGTAGCCGGCTGCTCGCGTGGACCCCTTCGGCACATCTCCGCGATTTTCGAGAATGCTCTTGTGCAACTGGCGCTTCTCGATGATTGTGTTGCCGTCCGGTGACACGAGGTACCGGGCATCCCCTCCTAGCGGGTAAACTCCATCCCGAGTCTGCGCAGGAAAGACGTATACATACAACTGATTCGAAGGGGCTGGCAGAACAGCGACATTGTAGGGTCGCTGCTCTCCCAGGAAATCATGGAGAGCGGTGTCGACTGCTCTTGCCGCGTACAAGTAGAAAGATGTGTCCCCGCGCGGAGGATCAATTTTTCTCACTGTGAAATCCTGCGGATTGGCACTTTGCGTTGCTTCGCAGGTGACCACGACCTTGTCATGTGCTTCGTTGAAATGGCCAAAACCTACAATCCAGCCGCTATCGGATTTTTTCGCGAGGTGCCGCCCGAGAGATTCTTTCGGTGGATTCGTGGCTTTCATGGCGTCGGTGGAATGCCAGGCCGTTTGGTCGTATTCATAGAGCATGCGGCCACGTGCTGTGATCTCTGCCAGAGCGGGGTCGGAAGGGCTTTTATCATTGCCGGCGAAAGCGGCCGCTGCGACTAGAAGAACAATTATTGTGAGTGGGAAAATTGAGAGGTTCTTCATGTACTACTCCATTAGGCCAGTCATTGTACAACTAGGGAGTTGACTCAGCATGGAAGGAAGTTACTTTACGACTCGTGTTTCGATCATCTTTTTTCTCTGTGCAGTTGTGCTGCTTTCTGCGACTGCTGCAGGGCAGGAGCCGCGTGCCAAGGTCGTGGTGCTCGGCACCGGCAATCCCAACGCCGATCCCGATCGCTCAGGCCCAGCCGTGGCGATCGTAGTAAACGGAGCAGCTTACCTGGTGGATTGCGGCCCAGGAGTGGTGCGCCGGGCGGCCGCGGCGGAGAAGAATGGAATCGCCGCGCTGAAGGTCACCAATCTGAAGACTGTCTTTATTACCCACTTACACTCCGATCACACGTTGGGTTATCCCGACTTGATTTTCACTCCCTGGGTATTGGAGCGGGTGGAACCTTTGACCGCGTATGGCCCGCGTGGGCTGAAGAAAATGACGGCGCACATCGAGAAGGCCTGGGAGAAAGATGTGCATGTCCGCACCCATGGACTGGAACAGGCGAATGGGACGGGATACAAGGTTGTGGTGCATGAGATTGCGCCGGGAGTGATCTATCGCGACACAAATATTACGGTGACTGCATTTCCGGTGAAGCACGGGATCTGGGATCAGGCATTTGGGTACAAGTTCCAAACTGCGGACCGGCGGATTGTGATTTCAGGAGACACGGCACCCACCGATACGGTAGTGAAAGCCTGCGACGGATGCGACGTCCTGCTTCATGAGGTCTACAACCCGAAAAGCGACGAGATGAAGGATGAGCACTGGCAGCAATACTTCCGGACATTCCATACATCGCCGGAGGAATTGGGCGACATCGCACGCCGGGCGCAACCGAAGCTACTGGTGCTATACCACCAGGTGCTCCACAAACTGCCGGAGCAAGATCTCGTAGAACAGGTGCGGAAATCATATTCGGGAAATTTTGTTTCGGCGCGGGATTTGGGAGTGTATTGAAGGCCTGCCAGGAACAAAAGTGTCCAGTTCCCGATTACGAATGTAACCATGAAAAATCGTGGGCGACGCAGGGAAACTTTACCGGAATTTCGGCTCAACTGGCTGCCCCCTCAGAAGAAACAGCGCTTGCATTTGGAGAGAGCCGTGCAGGGTAGAAGGTCAGCTCCTCCCCTGGAGGACATCTTGGCTAGAGCCGAATCCGCCGTTGCTGAATCCAGAGCTTCTGAACCTGCAATTTCTGAATCCGACCCCATCGTGATCGATAAAACTACGGACCGCCGAACCCAGCGCCGGACATTGCTGCGGCTGCCGGCATGGTTCATCGCCTATCGCCAGGGATTGCACAAGCACGTGGCCATGGTGCGGGACATGACCGAAGACGGAATTTTTCTCTACTCAGATCGCGATTTCCGGCCCACCTGCGGACAAGAGATCGAATTCGTCATCAACTTCCCCAAGTGGACGAAAACCGGGCCGGTCGCCTGCAAAGGTAAAGTGGTTCGCGTAGAGGAATCTGCAACCGGCGGAGCCGTAGGCGTGGCCGTGCAGCTCAGCCGCCACTGGGTGCTGGGATGACGGTGTACGCGGGACGGACTTGGCGTAGATAGCCGGTTGATCTTAGTTTCTGGAGCATTGAGGAGAGCGGCCACCGCTGGGCCACCATCGCCTTCGTAACCGTCAAAACCTCTACCCGCTGCTGTGGAAATGACGCCTGCGGTATTTACTTTGCGGATCCGATTGTCCATTGTGTCGGAGACGTAGAGATTACCTTCTGCATCGAGCGTCAGGTTTCGTGGCATGTTCAGAGTTGCGGAAGTAGCCTGACTTCCATCCCCTAAGTAGCCACCGGCAATCGTCGTCACGATGCTGGAACTAGCAGAGACCTGGCGGACACGGTTGTTGCCTCCGTCAAGCACAAGCAGGTTACCGCCAGCGTCAAACAGTATGCTGGTGGTTTCATTGAAGCGGGTTTGCAGGGCGCGTTTGTGATCTCCATTGAAGCCGGAGCGGGATCCCGCGATGCTCTGGATTATTCACGTGCGGGCACTTACTCTGCGAACCCTGCTCTCGCCAGAGTTTGCGATCAACAGGTTCTTCTCGGAATCGAACAGCAAACCACGCGGCTGGTCAATACTCGCATCCGTGGCCAAGCCGCCGTCGCCAGAGAAACCCGGCTGTCCGTTACCAGCAAAGGTCGTAATGATACCGGCTGTGACCCTTCTTACTCTATGGTTGCCGGTATCGGCAATGTAGAGGCTGCCGGCTGCGTCCACCAGAACTTCGCGCGGAAAATTCAAGCTCGCCTGGATTGCGGGAATATCGTCGCCATTGAAACCGCGGACCCCATTCCCAGCGACCGTCGTAATAATTCCAGAGTTATCGATCTTGCGGATCACTTGATTGAAAATGTCCGAGAAATACAGATTTCCCTGTCTGTCGAAAGCAAGAGCGTACGGACCGCTTAGCTGCGCCTTAATGGCGGGTCCACCATCGCCGCTATATCCTGGTGTCCCGGTTCCGGCGATGGTAGTGATGATGCCAGTCGTGCTCACCCTGCGAATTTTGTTGTTGCCCTGCTCGGCGATGAAGAGATTACCAGTCGAGTCCAGTACGATGCCGGTGGGGAAAGTCAGTTCTGCCTCAGTGGCAGGCTTGCCGTCCCCGAGGTCGCCAGCGATTCCCGTGCCAGCGAACGTGGTGATGATTCCGGCAGGGCTCACTCTCCGGATGCGCTGGTTGATGAGGTCGCTGATCAGCAGATTTCCCGCTCGATCCATCACAGCAGACTCGGGAAACCCAATTCCGGCATCACGAGCCGGCCGGTTGTCTCCTATAAAGCCTCCGGCAGCCGTTATTAGCACTTGTGCATGTACCGGCAGCAAGGGGGTAATAAGCGCGCTCAGGATGAATAACAGAAGGGGTGATAGCTCTCGCCACGATGCCTGCATAGATGACCTCCAGTACGGTTCGCGGAGCTTTACGCAAAATCGGGCATAGTTATGAGACTTCGAACTTCATAGAACACCTTAGAGAACTGATAGCGGGACTTACTTGCTCAGTTCGAAAACGGGCCACGATCATACACCCGCTGAGTCCCACCATCGAAGCATGTAGTCACAGGGGAAGGAATGCACCCCCAACTTCGTCAAGGTGTTCGGCCACATACTTAATAGACGCATCACAGACCTCGATGGCAAATTCGAAAAACGTGATCGACTCCGGAACCGCGACTTGTCGCGGAAACGTTCCCGCATTTCAGCGCTCATCTAACAAGCCGCGCTAGAAGTGGCCCCAGCATAGCCATCAGCAGCACATAGGCGGCTGAGATCGGCCCGAGACGTGGCTCTATCGCGACACCGAGCCCCGCAATGACGATTGAGAACTCGCCCCGTGCCACGAGTTCCATGCCTGCCCCGCAAACGTCCGCTATGGTCTATCCGAGCGCGGTGAGCGGCCCAGTACCCACTCAGCACCTTCGTGAAGGTCGTAACGACTCCGAGTCCCACAGCGAATGGCAGCGCCGGGACGAGGTTTGCCGAATCAATCTCTAGCCCAAAAAAGAAAAAGAACATCGCTGCAAAGAGGTCTCTTAGTGGACTGACGAGGCGCTGAGACTGGTCGGCGACCGAACCGGACAGCGCGATACCGACCAGAAATGCTCCGATTGCCGCCGAGACTTGGAATCGCTGCGCCACACCAGCCACTAGCAGCACGGCACCGAAAATCGTAAGCAAAATGATCTCGTCGGATTCATGAGCGACAAGTTGGCTTAGCTGATGCCCGTATCGCAGCGCCGCCAAGAGCGCGAGTGAAACAACTGTAATCGCGACGAAAACCGAGAGAGCAATTTTTGCTGCCCCGCCTCCACTGATCAACACGGCGACGAGCGGAAGGTAAACAGCCATCGCCAAGTCCTCCTGCACCAGCACCGCGAGGACTAATGGCGTCTCTGGATTCTCCATTCGCCGGAGTTCAGCCAGCACTTTGGCGATCACCCCGGATGAGGAAATATAGGTGACGCCGCCCAGCAGGACAGCAGCAAGCGGTCGCCATTTGACGAGAAATCCTGCTACGAGACCCGGCGTGAAGTTCAGCACAAAGTCCATGACACCCGCCCTGACACCGAGTCGGAGGCTTTTCTTCAATTCGTTCCCGGTGTACTCCAGCCCCAACATGAACAGAAGCAAGAGCACGCCGATCTCTGCACCAGTGCGGACGAAGTTTTCGCTGAGCCTAAGAGGGGCAAGACCGCCATTGCCGAACGCAAGACCAGCAACTAGATATAGGGGAATCGCGGAAAAACCCCACCGGTTTGCGAGCCGCGCCAATAGTGCTAAGCCGACTATAGCCAGACCAAGCTCCAAGAAGAGAACGGAACCGTCGTGAGTCGTGGCGACCATAACCGAATACAAATATCACGTCTCGCTCGTGTTCGGGGCGGCAGTGGGCGGCTGCTCCTTCCCTGAATCGAGTGGCCACCCTCAGTCATCGACAAAAGAAGGCAATGGAGTTGGGTAATGAGGCGCCTAAGAGAGCTGGAAGAGGAAATCTCGGGTTGGCCGGACATATCAGTTCACCCGCATCGCTTTGGCGGGACGGAATTCCGCTTCGGAAGCGCAGAAGTCGGACACGTCCACACTGGCGGGATTGTTGACATTCCCTTCCCGCGCTCGCTTCGTGATGCGCTTTTGGCGGAAGGTCTGGCTGAGGGGGCATCGCTGGGTTCCCAACTCAGGGTGGATTACTTTGCGAATGCGTAGCGAAAACGACCTCAAACATGCCCTCTGGCTCATGCGTTTGTCATACCTGCGTTACGCTCTGAAGACGGCCCCAGACGCTCTCAAGCTGTTTGAGCAGGAAAGCGAAGAACTGCGGTTGAGTCCTCAGTTCAAATCGTTGCTCGAACCGTTCGTGCCTAAATCTGCAAAACAAGTTTCGGCTGAGCCGCTTAATGGCATAGAGCGGTTTCTCAAGGAGGTCAGAATGGAACGCCCTATTTCTACAGAAGACCTGAAAGCCAAGCTCGACCGCAAGGAGAGCATCAAAGAGGCATGCTCACTCCGAGTAGCCGTCATCATCTTCGTCGTCACTACCGTCATCTTCTTTGCCCTGTCCTTCGTCCTCTTCATCTTCTTCCTCGTCTGGCTCTTGTCGAAGGAGGATATCGGCAGCTACGAACCGATCAAAGGGGTCTGAGTCGTGGCATTCTAGATACATTCTGCTCATGCTCAATGGTACGCCGTCGTAGCGTGTATCAAACGCAAAGATGCCGTCACTGGCGAATAGGCGGAACTAGGTTCTACAGTCTCACTTCGCTGATCTGAATTATGGGCTCTGAATTGGTGTAATTCGGGATGTCAGCGATGATTGCCTGCGCTTGCGGACCGAAACTCGTCTGAAAAGATTCCAGTGAATCAAACAAAAGGTGTCCCATCGCAATGTAGGGGGCAGGCGACCCTGGCTCCTCGCCCGAAATGCCTTGTTCCGCCGACACTCCCTTTAAGGCCAACCCGAGCAGTTGGCGCACCATGGGCATGTGGCGATCGCAATAGTATTCCATGTCGAATTTTGTGTCTTTGCCGTTCGGGTACAGCACGCTAATCTTGACCATCGGTGCGCCTCCTATTGGCGGCAGTACACCCGGCTGAGTTTAGCAGCAACTCCGTCGGATAACGATTTACCCCACCATGGCACCAAGTCTCGAAAACTACCGAGTAGAATTCCATGCGACCTTCGCGCTCTGAGTCGAAGATGCACCACGTCCCGCACCAGTCCCCGGTGAATTGCTGATAAAGAGTCCATGCCGCTGTGCCCGCTGTAGACTGGAAAGTCCGAGCAGTCTAACGTTGCAGGACAAACGCAGCACGAAGAAGAAAAACATATCGTTGGAGGGTGCAATGCGAATGGTGCTGATTTTGGCAATCTTGGTTGCTTTCTCATTCTGCTCCGCGTCGTTCGCTGACCGGATTGTGTTGACAAATGGCGACCGACTTACCGGAACTGTCACGAAGTCCGATGACAAAACGCTGGTTATCAAGACCGAGTTTGCGGGTGATGTTACGGTGCAATGGCCAGCCGTGCAGGAGATTCATTCCACGCAGGCCTTGCACCTAGTCACGCGAGGCGAAAAGACGCTCGTCGGTACGGTGACGACTTCGGATGGCAATCTGGCTGTGAGCACGCCGACGAGTGGAACAGTGAATGTTCCAAAAGCTGACGTGACTGCACTTCGCAACGATGAGGAGCAGGCGGCTTACGAGAAATCGCTTCATCCAACACTGTTGCATGGCTGGGCTGGAGGGGCGAATGTGGGCTTCGCACTGACACGGGGAAATAGCGAGACCAAGAATTTGGCGTTGGCGTTCACGGCCGACCGGAAGACCCAGCATGACGAGATTACGATGTATGCAAACACCGTCTATGCTACGAATGATGCGGCAGGAGCTGCGCCAAGCGTAACCGCAAATACCACACAAGGCGGTGCCCGATACGCCCGCAACTTAGCAGCGCGGTTATTCGGTTACGGGAGTGCTGACTTCCAGACGGATGCGTTGCAGGGGTTGAACCTGCGATCGGTTCTGGGTGGCGGTCTTGGGTTCCACGTGATTAACACCGATCGCACGACTTTGGATTTACTGGGGGGTCTGAATTATACCCGTGAGAGCTACACGACTTTGAGCCGAAATTTTGCGGCTCTCACGGTGGGTGAGGAACTCATGCACAAGCTGGGTGTCTCCACCGTGCTAAATGAGAAGCTGTACTTCTTTCCCAACCTAAACCAAACAGGCGAGTACCGGGCAACATTTAATTTTGGCACGGTCACAAAACTGAGTAAATGGCTAGGATGGCAGAATGCATTCGGGGACATCTATGTCACAAATCCTCCGGCCGGTAAGAAGCAGAACGATATTCTGTTGACGACTGGGCTCAATGTCTCTTTCAGTCGTTAATGACGGAAACCTTGCTCCACTAGCCTTCGTGAGCGACCCAATTTGCGCTGCTGCGCTCCGACCTGCTATATCGAAAACAAACAACGCCGAGTTTGCGTTGGAGGTCGGTATACTTACGACAATATACCCGCTCGCTCTGACCAGCACATGGAGAGCCGGCATGGTAGTCTTTAGAAGGCCAATTAGGATTGGTTTGGGGGTGATGAGTTTGGCAGAAATTCGACTGCAAGAGGGCGAGTCGTTGGAGAACGCCCTGCGTCGTTTCAAGCGCAAGGTTCAGACGGAAGACATCATTAAGGAAGTGAAGCGTCACTCCTACTATCTGAAGCCGGGCGAGAAGCGTCGGCTAAAGCAAGCTTTGGCGCGAAAGCGTGCCCGAAAAAAGATTCGCAAAGAGTCTGATTAGTTTGCAACAACTACGGGCCGCTGCTGCCGAGCAGCGGCCTTCTTTTCTGGACGGAGGTGTCTCTCTGAACCATCCGTCGCCAGATCCGGAGTTCCCCGACGAGATTTTTTCACCATCAACCGTAACGGGCGAATTGTTTTGAAAGAGCATGGCCGTGGGAGGGCCTCAGCCTCCGAGCGATCCGATGTCGCTGGAACAATTTGCTGACTTTGTCTTGGCAACGGCTCTTGAAGAGAAAACAGCATGATTCGGGCCGCTTCCTGAGTTCCGAGTCAACAAAGGTTGCGGGAAATGCCTCCGCTCGCTTCCTAGCGGCTCATGCGACAGGATAAAATTAGAGCGTGATGCCTGCTGCTACTCTCTGTATCCTGGTGCGCGACTTTGAGTCGTACGCATTCAATCGCAATGGCAGCGATTTTATTTCACCGTTCAAACTTCAGTTCTCGGACTTCTCTGTGGAATACATCGCTCAGGGGAACAGCCGAAGGTTCAACTACGCGAGGCGGTTCTTCGACGAGGCCCCAAATTGTGCCCCCTACTGACCGCTACGTGCCCCACTCGGGAATACCAGCGATTTCGATGCTCACGGAGGCAGATGCGGGAAGTACAACCAGTAGCACGAGATAGCAAAGGGAGGATTTGGTAGCGCTACCGGGAATCGAACCCGGGTTTGAAGATTGAGAATCTTCCGTCCTCATTTCTATATTGAAAGTAAAATACTTAACGGCCATACTGTCCGTCTGTGCGAGAATACTGGACAGTAAGCGACCATGTACAAGGTCAACCTCCTCCTCTACGCGCGCGGCGAGAATGGCTGGAAGTTTCAGCCGGTGCGCAGGACCCCGCGCGGCAGGTTTGTCTGGGACCGAAGCGACCATGGGGCGTACTACCTGGAGTGGTACGAACACGGAAAGCGCAAAAGAAAACCTGCCGGCACTCGGCCGGCAGAAGTCCTCGAAGCTCGTCGCCGCAAGATCCTGGAACTCAAAGGCAGGGCTACGGAACAGGGCCGAACTGTTGCGCCGACCATCATGGACGAGGAAACACCCGTCCCGCTCACCCAGACGATCGACGCGTACTTGAACCACGTCAAGGTCAACCAGAAGCTGAACACCTATCGCCGCTACCGCTCCGTGCTCACCAACTTCCGCGACTATTTCTCGTCCAAAAAGTACTTGAACGAGATCGGTCGCGGAGACATCCTCGAATACCGGGACTTTCGCGCCACTCGCGTCGACTCCCCCGTGACTCTGAACACGGAAATCACCATGATCCGGGCGTTTCTCTACTGGTGCGTGGAGTTCAGAAGCCTGCGCGAAAACCCGGCCGCGAAAATAAAGCCTCGCCAGGTGCTCCAGAAGGCTCCTAGCGTGTACAGCGACGAAGAATTGACTCTTATGCTGAAGCACGCGGGGCCGGTCGAACAAGCCCTGCTCCTCACCTGCTGCTATACCGGTATGCGCGAGCAGGAAATCTGCTTTCTCGCCTGGGAGGACGTGGATCTCAAGAAGAAGCTCCTTCGGGTCTCTGCGAAGCCGGAAGGGGGATTCACGCCAAAGACCTGGGAGGAACGGGAGATCGAAATGTCGAATCGTCTAGTCGAAGCTTTCAAGAAGCTGCCGCGAGATCATCCCTGGGTCTTCCCCACGGTCAGCGGCAAGCGGCATGCGCACATCTACAAGATCGTCGAGCGCGTCGCCAAGGGCGCTGGCGTGAAGGACGCACACCCCCACAAATTCCGCGCTACCTTCCTCACACGCCTCCTGCAATCCGGCTGCGACATCGCCAACGTCCAGGCTCTCGCCGGGCACAAGTCAATCAAAACCACCCAGCGATATCTGGGTGTCTCGACCGAACTGCGGCGCGAAGCCGTGAACCGCCTCAGCTTCCCGGAAACTGTACCGGGAGAATAAATCGCGAAAAGCAGCTCGACGATCTCAAGCTGCCGCTTTAGCCGTGCTCACAATCGAAGCACAACACCCGATATACTGATGTTTATGCTCCCGCTCCCCGCAACAAGTCCCGAAGACTTTGCGACAGGGCTCGCGTTTGAATACTGCAGAACCGGCGAAGCTGTGCCGGTGCATCAGGCCCGCCTGCAACTGAAGTCCTTCAAAGGAGCACTGGAAAGGCTACTGGACAACGGAATGGTGCGCGCGTTCGGTAAAAAACTCTTTCCGGGCATGCTGGTTTTCCAATCCCTGCGTGAGGCAGACGTCAGAATCTTTGCGATCGAGAGCGCAGAGATGGTCTTTTCGGCCCTGTTTACTCTATATGCCGAGAAAGGCCCTGGGTTGTATTCGCGTGCCGAAATTCTCAGCGCGACCGTTCAGCCGGAATCTCAATTTTCATCGAGAAGAATACGAGTGGGCATGCTGATCGTATCTGAGTTCAGGAACTACGTTGAAGAGGCCTACCCGAACGTTAAAGAGGCTGGCGAAGCGATTGAGTCGTTACTCATTAGCGATCACATGAGTGAATACCAATCGTTTGCTCAAGCCTGGCAGGAAGAACTTCAGAGGCGCGAATTCGCGAAATTGCGGGAGCGCCGATCAGATAAAACCGTTTTCGTGTCCTGCGGCCAGGTTACAGATGCAGAGAGACAGCTCGGCAAGAGCATTTGCAAACTCGTGGAGGAACTCACCCCTTTCCGAGCGTATTTCGCGGAAAATCAAACCAGCCTGGAGGCACTTACCGAAAACATTCTCACTCGGCTAAACAATTGCGTCGCCTTCATTGCGGTTATGCACCCCAGGGGCGACGTGCGAGGCATAGACGACGAACAGCGTACTAGAGGGTCCGTCTGGGTTGAACAGGAAATCGCAATTTGCGCTTTCATCGTGCAGGTTCTGAAAAAGCACCTCAAAGTGGCGGCCTACATTCATCGGTCTATTTTTCGCGAGGGTATGCGATCGCAGCTACACTTGAATCCAGTTTTGTTCGATTCGAACGAGGATGTACTATCGGATTTGAGATTGCGGCTAGGCGAGTGGAGCACTGAAACGGCAACAGCGCACGAGGCGGCAGCAACCCCAAGTCGCTGACTTTGTCCTCCCGAATCCCGAAATCCGACAAAAAGTAGGCCTTTCGTCCTTTTCTATTTGATTTGGGAAGTAGAGATATTTTGCGCTCACAAATGTTCTGAATTCGGAACAAAAGCCATCTCCAACTGGAAATCAGCGTTGACTTGTGGTATATGCGCATTGCTGCCGGGGCCTTGACCCTGTCTGTTGAAGCGCTAAGCTGAATTGAGAAGAGTTCGAAATTCACAAGAGGGGCATGTTTTCCTCAGCTGCAACCCATGATAAAAGAGCGATATTCGATAGGCTCCCAAATAGCTAAAACTATGCATCACGATTCCAAAAGTGTCGTCGTAATCCGCTACACCAACTACCGAGGGGAAACTGCCGAGCGACGAATTATCCCGATGAGAATTCGTTTTGGTTCAAGCGAATGGCACCCTGAAGAGCAGTGGCTACTCGACGCTTTCGACCTAGATCGTGGCGCAGATCGCTCTTTTGCACTTAAGGACGTCACAGAGTGGAGGAGCGAAATCAATGTATCTGGCCGATCGCGACATCAAACTACTGCTACATGAAATCGCTTTTGAAAGCGACGATCCAGACCATCCCTTTGTTACTGAAGATCAAGTTCAGCCAGCATCTGTCGACCTAAGATTAGACAGCACCTTTTGGCTTCAAAAATCAAAGAAGCCGATCGATCTCCGACGTTCGAAACTGCTTGAACTCTCACCCAGGCGACACTGGTCGAAGGTGCGACTTCACTGGGGCGAGAGCATTACGCTGATGCCTGGTCAGATGCTCCTTGGGCGCACTTTCGAGAAGTTTTCCATCCCGCAATCTTGTGCCGGCAAAATCGAGGGGCGCAGTTCGTTTTCGCGGATGGGGATTGCTATCCACTGCACCGGCGATTTCATAAATCCTGGGTATCGCCGACGCATGCCGCTTGAGATTTTCAATTGCGGTCGGAGCGCAATCCGGCTTTTTCCGCTGATCCCGATCTGCCAGTTAATCTTTGTGCGTCTCTCCTCGCAGGCGGAGATCCCGTATGGAGCAGCGCTCTCTAGCAAGTACATGGATGATGACGGCGGGCCCTCTTATTGGTGGCGTGACAAACGGATCCGGCAGCTCCACACGCTTTTGGGTGAGCACGACGTGTCAGAGCGAGTGCAAGACGAACTCCTTCGACTCATGGGGACTCGCGACCCCGAGTTAATCGAGCGTTTTGAGCAGATGGTCCGCAACCTAAAGAAAGATGAGTTGACGAACTCCGAGGAAATACTGGAGAGATTCGCCGAGTCTGAAGACAAGAAGCTACTCTTGCATCGAATATACAGAGGGGTTCTGGTCGGATTAGCTCCCCTTCTCATTGCAGCCTCGATCAGCAGTTTGTTCAGCCAGCCTTTCGGGTGGAACAGGTACGGCTGGCTACATTATGTACTTTGGGCAGTCACGTTGCTAACCATACCGGTGAGTGTTGTCGGCCTCCGAATGGACATCGGAGAGTTTTTTGGTTCTAGAGAGCTTGAGGAAGCGCGACAGCACGCAGCTATGAAGCGCGAATGAGACGATTGATTCGTTGCGGCAACTGTGAACCGGGTCGACGGATTGCCGTAAATCCTGCCCGATCGGCATTGCGGCTTCCATATATATGCTTGATCTCCGCTTGATCTTTTCTTTATCCCACCGCGCCGACCCCTGGAACCGAGGCCGCTCGGAAAGGCACGCAGCGGTTCCAGAACCCAAACGCCGCCCAAAATCTCCGCCATCCTGCCGGATTTTGTGGTATATGAGACTATTCCTTCCCCCGTCACTCTCGGTGACTATGTACCCTTGACCACAGGTATGTAGCTGGTACGGTTATCAGGTCAAAGCATCACAATGACTAACACAAAGCACATCACTGCCGTTCCCCGTCACCGCCCAGTTGGCTCGCAGTGGGGAAAATGGGACTTGCACTTCCATACCCCATCCTCTTTCGATTACCACGACAAGAGCGTATCGGATCAACAGATCATTGAAAGCTTGGGCAAGAATGGCATCGATGTCGTGGCAATCACCGACCACCATTTCATCGATGTTCAACGCATAAAGAACTTGCAGCGACTTGCCGGTGAGAGCCTCTCTGTCCTTCCCGGTATAGAATTCCGGACCGACCTCGGTGGAAAAGAGACAGTCCATCTCATCGGCATTTTCCCTGAGAACTGCAACCTTGAAGACGTGTGGACGAAAATAAGCGGCAAGCTTGAACTAACGCCGGGGGACATCAAGAAAAAGGGAGGAGATGAAAAGGTATATGTCGTGTTTCGGGACGCGTGCGACGTAATTCACGACGTCGGTGGAATCGTCTCCGTCCATGCCGGTACGAAGACCAATACCCTCGAAACCATCGGTAATAAGGAAAAGTTCAAGCAGCAACTAAAAACTGACTTGGCCAGAAATTTCATCGATCTCTACGAAGTTGGCAAGGCGTCCGATATCGAGGCATACAGGGGTATCGTTTTCCCAGCCATCGGAAAGGTCACCCCGCTTGTTATCTGCTCTGACAATCACGATATCAAACAGTACGCGCAAAAGACGCCGTGCTGGATCAAGGGCGATCCGTGCTTTGGCACCTTCCAGCAACTGAAGAGCGATCCCAATCGGGCCTACATCGGGGACATCCCGTCCGAAGTCGACCGGGTTGCTAAGAACAGGACCAAATATATTGCCGGAATTTCATTCCAAAGAGTTGCTGGTTCAACCCTTCCTGAGGACTGGTTTTCTGGCTCCGTTCCAATAAACGCCGGTCTTGTGGGCCTGATCGGCAACAAGGGCAGCGGCAAAACGGCACTCGCGGAAACGTGCGGCTTGATCGGCAACTGCGAACTCGAGCAAGAGTTCTCATTTCTTAATGCGGAGAAATTTCGCCAGCCGAAAAACAACAAATCGAAACACTTCAGGGCGTCGTTAACGTGGGCCAGCGATCACAAAGAATCCAAACTACTGAGCGATCCTACAAATCGCTCGATGCCGAGCACGGTCTCATATATTCCCCAGAACTACCTCGAAAAGATCTGCAACGAGGTTTCTAATCTTCCGGGAAGTCGCTTCGATCTTGAGCTCAAGTCGGTCATTTTTTCTCATGTCTCAGAGGACAAGATGCTCGGCGCGGGCTCACTGGATGAATTGCTCGAGTTTAAAACCGCTCCCCTGATCGAACGGCTGAAACAGCTCCGCGTCGATCTCAACGTCATCAACGCCGAGATCGTTTCCCTGGAAGAGCAAGGGTCTCCGGGGCAGCACCAGTTGCTGCTCAACCTCGAGGCATCCAAAGAACGCGAGCTCGAAGAACACAACAAGATAAAGCCAACTGAAGTGGCCAAACCAGAAACAGATGCGTCTAAGAAAGCGGAGATGGATGCACTCACTCAGGAAATCGGCTTAAAGAATGCAAGTCGCGACGAACTTGCGCAAAAGATAAAAGACGCGGAGACCGCGAAACGAAACGCCACGCTTCGCGTGGCAATCGCCAGTCGAGTACTGTCCAGCGTTGAGAACTTCAAGGCGCAACACGAAACATTTATCCGCAACATCACAAAGGACTGCGCCGCCCTGGGTGTTGATCCGAAGACGTTGGTTACGGTCGAGCTGCACCTGACAGAAGTTGAAGCGATAAAGACTGCCGAAGAAACAGTTGCAACGGAGCAAGATGCCACGATTAAGGGCGTGAATCAGGAATTAGTAGATCTCAAGCGGCAAGTCGCCGAGCTCACCGAAAAACTCGATGCACCGGCCAGCGCATATCAGGCTTATTTGGAAGCCCTCCGGCAATGGCAAGCGAAGCTGGACGAGATCGTTGGCGATGACCAGCGTCCTGAGACCTTGAGTCACATCAAGAAGAGGATTTCTGATCTCGCAGCAATACCGCAACTCATTGCGGACGCCGAAGCCAAACGCGAAGCAAAGGTTCGCGAGATTTTCACGCAAATAAAGAAGTGGGTCGAAGCGTACCGTGAGTTGTATCAACCAGTTCAGGAGTTCATCGCGAATCATCCTCTCGCGAAAAACAAATTCAAGCTCGACTTCGATGCGCGAATCATCTCTGCGGGACTCGATCAGCAGCTCCTCGGACGAGTAAATCAGGGACGGAGGGGAACGTTTTCTGGCGTAGAGGAAGGCAAACTGGCATTGAAACAGCTGGTAGACAGCACCGATTTTGACAGTGAGAACGAGGTCGTCCAATTCACGAAAACTCTGCTGGATCACTTTCGCTACGACTACCGCGCCACTCCCAAAGTCCCAGTCACGCTGGAAGATCAGCTAAGAGCTGGGAATAAGCCGACGGATCTGCTGGACACGATTTTCGGACTGGCGTACCTATCTCCGAAATACCAACTCCGTTGGTCCGGCAAGGACTTGGATGAGCTCTCGCCAGGCGAGAAAGGCACTTTGTTGCTTATCTTCTATTTGCTCATTGACAAGAGGGACAATCCCTTGATCATCGATCAGCCGGAAGAAAACCTCGACAACCAGACGGTCTACGACATTCTCGTGCCCTGCCTTCGCGAAGCGCGCAATAGGCGGCAGGTCATTATCGTGACTCACAATCCAAATCTTGCGATCGTGTGTGATGCGGATCAGATAATTCACTGTAGTATCGACAAGACCAAGAAGAATCGCGTGACGTATGTCAGTGGTGCGATTGAGAACCCTACAATCAATCATCTGACGATTGACGTGCTCGAAGGTACTCGCCCTGCCTTTGACCATCGCGATTCAAAATATCAGGAAGAGCAATCAGCACCAACGAAGTCGACCAAGTGAAAGGAGCGTCCTTCCAAATCGTCGGTTGATACGCTATGGCACAAAACCAAGATAGCGAAAAAGAAAACGCTTCACAACCTGGCGACCTGAAACGGGAACATGAGAAAGCGGCTAGCGACGAACTCCTTAAGGCGCTCGATATCAAGGCCTCGTTCAAGCGCCTCGGGGATGACACGGGCGAGCCGGATGTCATTTACGAACGCGAGGGGAAAACACTGGGAATTGAAGTCGCCACCGCTTACTACGACGAGAGCGATGCAAGGCAAGACTGGCAGTACGCACGGGGCGAGCGACAGATGCCGCCGGAAGGAGTCGAGCCGAGAGATGCCGGAGTGATCCCGAATCCGGATGCGCTGATCTGTAGAAAGGTACAGAAGGAGCTCGATGACAAATGTGCAAAACAGTACCAAGGCACAGACGAAACCTGGCTCTGCATCCAGCAGATAGCAGCACTGAGTAATGCCAAATCCGTCAAGGACTGCGTTGCGTCGCTCAAGATCCCCAGCGGTCATCACTTCGCGCAGATCCACCTGTTGTATCTGGCGCCTGCTGACGAAGGTGGTGCCAACAAGGTTGTGCAAATCGTCTAGGCTAAAAAACCAGAAAGCGCGTAAACATGCCCCACCACATCGAAGAAACCGGAACAAACTTGCTCATCGAGCACCTCCGCCGAGCTGGCCACGACGCCCATCGTCTTCCCAGTAAGAGCCTCAACAACCCCAGTCTGGGTGTCGGTCGCCTTCGCGCTAAGAAAACGTTTGATATAGAAGTCGACGGCCAGTATGCCGAGGTGAAGACAAAGAATAAGTCCTTCAAGAACCTCGACTTCATCTCGATCACCGACAAGCAACACGAGGCCGCGCAGACTCGGGATTTTGATGTGTACATCGTCTGTGGTGTCGAGGAAAGCGCTACGGAATTCTACAAGGTGCGGGCGCATACGCTGCTGGCGAAGAAGGCGCGCGTGGTAGTCTGCTACGAGTACGACAAGAACCTCCTCAAAGATATCGTGGAGCTGATCTAAGTGGCCGACACCCGCTACCTCAAATCGATCGTGGAAGAGCACGTGAGGGCGTGCCTCGCGCAGAAATTCAGCCAGCCCTTTAAGGCGGCATTTCTTTCCCTCGTTGGCGTCCAGGGCAGTCCCAAAACTCATGAATTCGATGCTGTCTCACAGGACGGCTTGATCGTATGCAGTATTAAGACGGCCTCTTGGAAGACAAGCGGCGGGAATCGGGGGGATGGTAAAGTCGGCGGAGCATACAGAGAGGTTTATTTTCTGGACCACGTTCAAGCAAAGCAGAAATACTTGGTCCTCACCGATCCGGAGTTTTTCAAATGCTTCACGCGGGAGACCGGAGGCAGGCTCGCGCATGGCGTCTCCCTGATGCACTGCGCCCTACCCGAAGACCTCTGCCGTGAAATCGCCAGCATCCGCCTCAAATCTCGCGTCGAACTCGGCTTTGAAAATCCCATCGAATAGACCGCAGCTTCCGCTACGGCTTTAGATCATGAACTTCCTGGCACCATCTTCCCCAAAATCACCCGAATCGACTCCGGTCGGTGCTCCCCGGCCGCGCCCTCAAGCGTATACGACCGCTCGAACGCATTCGGTCCGGTGACCTTCATTTCCCGCCGGTCATTCTCTTGCGACCCAATGATCGAAACCCGCCAGTCACCAGGCCTATCCGCGAACACGTGTTCAATGACCGCGGCAATCTCCGCGCGCCCACCAGCATCACACCCAGTGTGCTGCATCTCCACTCTCACCGCCATAATCGTCTCTAGGCACCCGCTCTCCTCGTTTCAAGACAGGGACCCGAGAAGGAAATCCCACGTCGGTTTGCTAATCCACTTCATGACATCGTTCGGGCGGCTAGTTCCTTGTGGCGACATGAACTCCGAGGGCACGTGCGCGGGGTCGCACGGGTTTCCGCTCGGCAGCACTGACCACCGGTAAAATCCCATCTCGCAATTCTTGGCCACCCAATACCCAGGGGCCGGAGTTGGGATGAGGTGATTGGTCCCGTCGTTGAACGGACTATCGCTGGTGACCCAGCCGAAATTGTGCGCCATCTCCTGCGCTGCGCCCGCCCCGTCGATCTGCGACTCCTCGATGAGAGATGCGTGGAATATCAATCCGAACTGCGGTTGTCCCTGCGACCCAATTCCAAATCCGCCTGCGAACGCGTTCACGCCAAATACGCCCACGAAGGCATCGTGATGCGGGATGTTGGTCGGGGGTGCTGGCTGTCCGTTGTCATCTCGCCAGCCATTCTCCAAGCCCCGGCGTGCTGCAAAATCGTCCGGATAACTCTGCGCGTTACACGAAACGAATTCCGCCAGGGCCCGTTCCCCGGAATCTGCGACCGGATACGTCCCCCGGACAAAGTCCGTCGTCCGCGCGGCGATAGTTTGCACGGCGGCGCACGTCGGGGCGGGGGAAGCGCCAAGGGCAATGGGAATGAAAAATACCCGCAGCTGTCTTGTCGCGACCAAGGGGTGACAGCTGCCGCCCTCATTGTTGTTCTCGTCCGTCTCGGGCAACGTGTTCCCGTAGTCGAGCACTACGCTGGTGCAAACCGACGGGTTTTGCAGCGGCGGGGCGTTGCCAGGCGCGGCGCCGCCCTGACCGAGGTAATACGCATGCGATCCGGGGTGTATCATGAATGCGGGCGGTCCCGCGCTGCCTGCAGGAAACACCGGCGCAGGCGGACACACTCCCGGGATACCGCCGCAGAGTGCGCTGTCCCTCTCGATCGGCACCGAAACGTCCGCGGCAAAGGTGCTAGTCACCTCAATACGCACGATGGCGAGGCGCTCGGCAACGATGACGTCTTGGCCCAGAACCCCCTGAACCAGGTCGACGCGAGTAAGCGCCAGATCCCCCGGACCGACATCCCGCTTTGAATAGCAGCTCTGGCACGAACTGACCGGAAGGAGAAGGAGCAGCGGCAGCGCCCAGACGGCACGCGCACGCGACATTAGACGGCCTCGGGTAAATAGGCAAGGCTCCCTCATCGGACCTCCCATCCTCGTCGCACCCGCTATCCACCGCTCCCGCCATCTTCGCATATTCAAGCCAAAACAGTTCCACGCCACCACGCAAAACTCGAGACCTGCATCTCACGAGAGACCCGTGGCCAAGCACCCAAAATCCGTCACGTTTCGCACCACCCTGCAACAGAACGCGCCTGCACGTGCTGTGCTTGAGTGTTCCCTCGAACAGGCTTACCTTGGATTGTGAAGCGGGAGGTGGCCTATGGTCTATATCATTGCCGAACTATGGAGGATTGACCTAGACAGGAGTTAGGCCCGCATTGGAGGTGTGCGATGACTGTCAGGCTCGAACATGCGAACCTCTGTGTGCGCGACATCGAGGGAATGATCCGTTTCTTGCAGACAGCATTTCCTGAATTTCGGGTACGCGGCGAAGGCATAAGTAACGATGGCACACGATGGGTGCACGTAGGCACCGATGAAACCTACCTTGCCTTGGGTCAATCGAGGGTGGAACCCGCGAAACACTGGACGCCGTATCACGGGCTGCCCGGCGTGAACCATCTTGCCTATGAGGTGGACGACGTCGCGGCGCTGCAAGACCGAATGAAGTCGGCCGGTTACAGAGATTCCACACCCCCGAATGCGCATCCGCACCGCAAGCGCTTGTACTTCTACGATCCCGAAGGCAACGATTGGGAGTTCGTCCAGTACCTGTCACAGGACCCTGCCGAGCGAAACGATTACAAGTTGCCGGATCGATAGCGCACGCGCAGCGGACAAGCCAACGATTAAGCCGACAGAATCTCAATCCGCAACCGAATAGGTTGCCCGCCTCCCCTTGTTTTTGGTAAGCAAGGGCGTATGATTGCTCCGCAAGTACAACACCTCACACTCTGCCCGCTGATGCTCGTCGGCGGGCGATTTTGTCAGCGACGATAATTTAGATCAGTGCCCGTCGCTTGAATCTCCCCTCGCTGAGGCATAGTCTCGAAACAGCTAGGGGAGGTGGCCCATGGCCTTTGTCATTGCCGAACCCTGCATCGGGACAAAAGACACCGCCTGCGTCGATGCCTGCCCCGTAGATTGCATCCACCCCAAGAAGAATACGACCTACGAGGATGGCCGTCCGGGTTTCGATGAGGCCCCGCAGCTCTACATCGATCCCATCGAGTGCATCGATTGCGGCGCCTGCGTGCCCGTCTGCCCGGTCTCGGCGATTTTTGCGCTGGATGATTTACCCGAGAAGTGGAAGCACTACGCGGAACTGAACGCGAGCTACGTCCAAGGCGGCAAGTTCACGCCGGAAGAATTCGCCAAGCACCAAGCGACCAAGTAGGTCCAAGAAATCCGTGACACAATCACTGAGCCTCCGAAGCCTTTCCGAGGTTCGTTCTGTTAGTCTCTCCGCCAATAACCGGCAACGCTGGAAATCATCTACCCCTGGCTCTCGTCGGCATCGCCCTCTTCTCCCCCAAAGAAGCTCATTGCTTCGTCATCGGCGATGTCTTGTGGGCGATCTACCGCAGCAACCACTTCGCGCTTGGTACAAATAGCCTCACCCGCACTGATGTTCGCGGCAATCTCTTCGAAGTCGCTCTCCTTCGGATCCCAATCACACCAGACCTCAATCCGAACTTTGTAGTACGCCATCGGACCTCCTTCCGGCCCGGGGGCTGTCTGCTCCGAGACTTCGGCTCCGCCCTCGGCCGCGGCGTTTATGGGTTCTCGACCCCCCTCGACGATCTCGCGAAACCTCGGCGTTGTTTGCTCTGGACCCGAGCCGTAACGCAAATGTTTGTCACATTCCGAGAGCCCCTTCCCGGACAAAACATGAGCCTAACAATGTTGCCCGACTACCTTGGCAAGTTTGCCGTTGCCGGATGAGATCATCCAGTTATTAGAAGACCGCTAGATCGGATGCGCAAACGACAGCTCATGGCCGTCCGGATCGGACATATGGAAATATCGTTCGCCCCACGAAGCGTCTCGCGCCCTTTCCGGATCAAATCCTAGTTCTGTCAGATACGTCCAGAACGCATCTACGTCGGCCACGTAGAAAATTATCCGTCCCCATTGAGCAGGGGGATTGCCATGCTCTAAGTTAAGAATCGGGTCCTTGGAATCCCGCGTGCGAAGCGACGAAAAATACGTATCTTCTCCACCATAGACGAGCTCCATTCCCAGAAGATCCCGATAGAATCGCACAGAGGTTTTCATACTGGCGACCCTCAACGTAATTGCAGAAATCCTTTCAACATTCATCTCCATCTCCACAGGTGGCATTACGCACAAGCGGCCGGAAGCCCAAGTCCCAATCTTCAACATTTCCTCGTATTCCGAAGCTATTTCGATACGCCTGCACCCTGCAAAATCCGAGACCCACACCTCACGAAAAATGCGTGACCCCAACCATGCAGAATCCGTGACCCACGTTTGACACGCCGCCCCGTATCCTGTTCACTGAAACCACGCCACACCCAGACCGATTCAATCCATTACACCTCAATCTTCTGCCCATCGTGTCAATATCACCCAACGCACAACAAAACCCTGCCTGTCCTGCCTGCGGCTGCAAGTACACTACGAGAAAAGGCAAGCGCCGAAACCGCCTGCAAGTCCTGCAGGTTTTCAAGTGCACCGAATGCCTGCACCGCTTCGCCGGCGCGCCTGGAAAAAACAAAACCTATCCCTTCAAACTCGTGCTGGAGACCATCTCCACATTCAACCTGGGTCACTCTCTCACGGATACGCAGACCATTCTGCGCCGGCGATTTCACCGCGACGTCCCGGAGCGAACCATCAGCTCATGGCTTACCGAATACCGACCGCTCACGACCTACGCTCGTCTGCGTTCCCAAGCAAGAAGACTCTATCCTGCGGACAGCGTCATACGCTCTCATACATTCCATCATCGCCAGGTTTATCGGTTTCAGGTGCATCAGGCAAAGCTTGATCTCCTAACCCAGCCGGTCCGCGCACCCGCGGCAATGGATTTTGACTCCTCAGTACTCAAGACATACCTCGCACGGATCGAAACCCATTTCCCGCACCATTTCTTCCGGGAAACCGAGCACCGCTCATCCAAATTTCCTGCCGATCTGTATCCCCAAATAGAGAGGAAAGAGAACTATGCGACCCGACTCGCAACTCTTGCTTTGCCAACGGCGCCGAACAACAAAAAGCGCCATGAAACCTTGCAGCGCTTCATGCTGGTCAATGATTCCGTGACCGTAGCGGTGGAGATTCCAGTCTTTCTTACCCGAGAGGACCTCAGTTATTACCGCACGCGAGGTTTCAATCTGGAGTTCGAAAGCGACATCATCACTGGCCATATCGATTTTCTCCAGATTCGTAACGGGCACATCCACATTCTCGATTACAAGCCGGAGGCACGAAAGGAAACCCACGCACACGTGCAACTCACGATCTACGCGTTAGCTCTGGCGCGGCGAGCTGGCTTGCCTCTGAAGTTCTTCAAATGCGGGTGGTTCGATGAGAAGGACTACTTCGAGTTCTATCCTCTCCAAGGCGTCTATCCCATTAGGGCACAAGCCAAAAAGCATGGTTCTTAAAGCTTCATTAAGAATTCATGGAGTGCCTGGTAGCATGAGGGATGAGTTACAAAATACTCCGGCTCCTATTGAATAACCGTGTCGTTTGAAGGGCGCATCCCGGCATTCCGCCGGGATGTTTTTTTTCGACTTTAGAAAGTTTTTATCTTTTCTTTATCTTTCTCTTATATCAAGCGCAAAGTTCGTCACTCATCGACATTTTTGCCGCTTATTCCTCCCGCCATTTTTTCCTATCCTGTAATTACCGTATGCCGAAAACGCGGACTCGCCAGCTGAATAACCTCTGGATCAACCGGAAACAAGCTGGCCTTGGCCAGAAATCGGTTGCGCGGCTGTTGGGACACCGGAGCAGATCGGTCATTTCGGAATACGAAGCCGGAAGGCTCTTGCCCAGTCTTCCCACCGCGCTGAAACTCGCCGTGCTGTACAACCGGCCGATCACGGAACTCTATCCGACGCTCTACCGGCAAGCTCAAGCAGAAGTCGAGATCTCTAGACTGAAAGGACCGTTTAGCAGTAATCACTCGCGAACGAACGCAACCACTATATGACTTCAGTGTTTCCGCAACGCATCCTAGCCGTCGATCCGGGCATGCAATACCTGGGGATTGCGGTCTTGGAAGGCGAAGAGATCATCTGGTACGGCGTGAAAACATTCCCCGGCGGCAATGTCCGAACCCAGATGAAGCAATACCTGACTACGATTTATCAGAAATACCACCCCAGAGTACTTGTGGTCGAAGAACCGTTCTATGCCCAATCACTCCTCAGCGATAACCTCCGAAAACTGACCCGGGAGATCAACACGTGGGGAAGATGGAAAGGACTCCTTGTCCGCAGCTACACACCACCGGCAGTTAAGGCTTTCTTTTGCCGCGACCAGAAAACGAAACAATCCCTAGCAGAGGCCCTGATTGGAAAATATCCATTCCTCAGACGCTACCTAACGGACCTTCCGTGGCGCCGGCGATATTGGTTTCACGTCTTCGATGCGGTCGGTCTCGGGCTCATGTGCCAGCGGAAATTACGTCGCTAGAAGATCTCTCCCCGAAAACAGCACTGGTACCCGTGCGCAATAATGTGAGGCGCGCTATCACCGGAGTCTCCACGCGCGGAAGCCTGGAGTGCTTGGAGGGTTCGGGGAGAGACCTTCTCGTGACACGCTTGCGATCCTAGCTCCAATCTTATGCCTGGCGACAAATACCTAATCTATATACGAGGAAATACGTTGGATGAGGCCGCCGAGGAAGCTCTGCACATTGCCTATTGGCTACTGACCCGAGCCCTTATGGAGCACCGCCGACAAGGCAGAAATGGGGACTACGAAGCTTTCGCCGTGGAAGTGCTCGCCCTTCTCCAGCGGTATCGACACGTTTACACGACGACGGACGCCGAGCGGCAGGAAATCGGATGAACGTGACTTTGACTCACACCTGCCAGTAGGGAGAACAGGGTTGAATTACCCGGTGAGAAACGGCTTTGTTGCGTAACCCGAATCCCATGCATGCCATTTGTCGCTCAAATTTGCGATACAGGGTCGCCCAACATATTCCCTTTAACTCCCTCTAAACGCTGTTAGGGAATACCCTCCACATATGCGACAGCTGCAAACGCGCCATATTTTACTGTTTCGGATCCTCCGCGACCACTGTCCCTTCTTAACGCGGAGGCAGATTGAAAGGGTTTTGACCCTGTCCAGAATTTCCACGACCAAGACATTGTTGTGGATGCTTGCGGAGCAGTACCTAAACCGCCGGTATCGAGCAGACACGTTTGCTCACTTTCAAACGCCGGTGTACTACCTCGGAAAGCGGGGTTGGCATACCGTGGGCAAACCCATGAAAGCGTACAGCGGATATCGCCTTCAGATCGAACAGAGTTCGGAGCGGGCATTCGCACACACGCTATTGGTCTACGACGTCATTCTTAAATTTGTGCTCGAATCCGAAGTAAAACGTATCGCCTCGAGTGAGGACAAGCTGTGGCAGGAAGCCATTGATTTCGGAAATATTCCGGATGCCTGGATTCAGTACGGTGGCGGAGAAGCTTTTCTCGAGGTTGATCGTGGCACAGAACACGTGCCGGTTCTGAGGAGGAAATTTGCCAACTACATCGCCTTCAAAGAGTCGGGCCGGTATGACCAGCTATTTCCCGGCTGTATGTTCAAGGTCCTGGTCCTCACGACGACCGAGGAGCGGATCGGATCACTCGAAGAATTGACATACTCGAATGACATCTGGTTCTGCACCATGGAGGAATTTCTGAGGGAATCCTTGTATCACGAGCACTGGTTTGGACAGTCGGGATTCTATGCTCTATTTCCTGACAAACAAAAAGAAGTGCAAGAACTGTCATAAGCTCACCCACCGGGACGTTCTCTTCTGCTGGTCATGCGGTTGCTCGTTCGACCATCGCATCTGCGCCTCTGGCCATAAGAATCCGCCTTGGGTTCAGTACTGTCTCACCTGCGGCAAAGACCGCTCGTTGATGTCTCGGCCTCATGGTTCGAAAGATTTGTGGTTTGCAAAGCACCCTACGAAGGCATGGACGTACATACCGGGCCACACAAGGGGACAATACATCCTTGCTTGGCTTGCAGTGTTGCTCGGGACCGGGGTTCTCTGCTATGCGTTGAGCATCGTCGCGGCTACATTGTGGTTCTGACGGCGGCTATGAAAGCTCGGGCCCGGGCACCTGAGACTACCACCCTGTTCGTGGTGGATTTCTTCGTCTATCCCTGGACGCTCATCTGGGGCAATCGTAGACTTAATGCATACTATTCATTTGCTTCTGTCGACTACTGGGCGTAGTCCCTGCGGCCTTTTCCCCTCCGAGTACGACTGTACTTCGCCCGATGCACTGTCATACTTGGCGGCCTTGCATTTCGTGGAAAGGCGAATTTCTTCACCCTTATTTTCACTGGTTGAATGTCCAATAATGAGGACATGGGGAAGACATTAGAACCCTTCACTCTGCTCGGCGACCTTCAGGAATACCAAAGGGAATACGTTCGGGATCGCTTGGCAGAGCTTTTCATCTGTGTTGTACGAAACCAACCCAACAGCAACGCGCCTCGTTCGAGCCGCCGTCTACGCCCGCGTAAGCACACGACCTCAAGCGGGCGAGGACAAGATCTCCATACCGGACCAACTTCGTGAATGCCGGAAATTCGCCGCGGCTAACAACTGGGCAATTGCTGGCGACTTCATAGATCCCGGGATCTCAGCAAACATCATTGAACGTCCAGGCATCAAGAAACTCTTCGAGTCGTCGAGTGAATGGGATTTGGTCATTGCATGGGATTTCGACCGGTTTTATCGGGATAGGCGGAGTGTCGCTGGGTACATCTTGGATAGGGTGGACGAACTCAAGAAGCAGATTACGAGCGTGAAACAACCGATCCCGATCTATGATCCCGCGGCATACGAGCCGCGTGAAAACGACACACCGTACATGCTCCGGGAAATGGCAGGGTTCACTTCTGGCCTAGACAATCGGCGGCGATTTCGAACGCTCCAAAAAGGACTAAAGGAGCGGCATCGGCTGGGGTACATGACAAAGCCACCGCCTTATGGGTACCAGGTTGCCTACACCGTCGAAAACGGGAAACCGATTGCTCTGCCACGCCAAATCAACCTAGCGGAAACTGCCATTGTGAAGAGGATTTTCACTGAATACCTTGGCGGCAAGAGTTTTCTGCACATTGCGCAGGACTTGAATCGCTCGGACGTGGTATCCCGATCAGCGAAGCTCTGGAGTGGAAATACGATCCGCGGAATTGTGATGAATCCGTTCTATTGCGGACTGCTTCGCGTGGACTTCCACCACGGGAAGCGGCAAAAACCTCGCGATGAATGGTCTATCTATCCCGGCAAACACGAACCGGTCATTTCTGAAAAGGATTGGCAGGCCGCTCAAGAATTGCGTACACGGAAGGCAATGGGATCAAGAGCTTTCGGTGCGCGAACGCTGCTCTCCGGGTTGCTGAAGTGCGGTCACTGCGGCAGTGCGATGTGCAAGCAGGGATCCTGGGGTGGCGGATACTATGTGTGCGGAAAGTATCACCAAACCCGCGGTTGCACCCTAAATTCGTTTCGAAGGGTGCACCTGGAAGCCGCCGTCCGCGACTTCTTGGTTCAAATGCTAGAGCACCAAGACATCTTTGAAAATGTCCGAGACTCACAACGGAACGACACGTTGAGGAACGCCCGGTTGGAACTCGCTCGCCTTCAAAAGCAGCTGACGGTCTTTCCGGTCCGCACAACTCGGCTATTCGATTTGTACGAAACGGGTCACATCAACCAGTCTGAATTTCTACGAAGGCGAGATCAACTCAACGTTTTGGAAAGGCAGCTGCGCGATTCCATTGGCGAAAAAGAGAGACTCCTGCGAGGACTTCGCTCGCTTCAATTGACTCGCGATATGTTCGAACAGCTGCGGAACCGATTCGATGAGTTGTGGGACTCTGCAGACCTCACCGAGAAGAAGCACGCACTTTGGAAGATTATTGAAAAGATCACGATAAAGGAGAAGGCATTCAAGATCGAGTTTAGAGTTCCAGCGGCAGGCGCTGGGTTCAAAAGCCAGCACACCGAGGTCAAGAACTCCACTCCGGAGATTCGTAACACCTAACTGTCAGGCATTCAGGCAAGCAAAGCCATTTGCTTGCCTCAATCCCCAGAAATCGGGCAGGGCAGGCCGTCGGGAGGAAACCTCGCCGACAGGAGCGCCGTACGATCCCGGGATGAGTCTGTAGGACTCATCCCAGCCTTCGGCAGTCTGCCGCCCTACGCATGGCCAGCCAGGCTCGGCCGACAGACAACGAGCAGAGCGCGGTGGGCCTACGAAGACCTCTACACACCTAGGTATGTAGAGGTGAGCCGCTGAGAAGAGCACTCGGAAGTGCTCTCTTTCGCGGCAGTTAGGCCCCGCGCGTACGGCTTCCTGTCGGTTCGGTCCCCTCCCGACTTCGACCTTTTTCCGGTCCCTCCCCCTAACCTTGCCGTGGACTTCGGAGCGCTCACATCTGGGGTGGTCAATAGTATCGTGTTTTGGCACGTTCGGATTTGGCTGGTGGGTCTTTCGCGTCATGGGAGGGGCAAGGTTAGGTACCGCGGTCGGGTCCCGGCTTCGTCCCCCGGCCTGGCTGGCCGTGGGACTCGGGTTTGTCCCTCGTCTCAAAGAGAGCCCATTCAAGGAACGAGGGACTTCACCAAAAAGGTCGAAGTCGGGAGGCTCGGTTTTCTTCCTGCGCGGCGCAGTTACCTGTCGCGTGTGCGGCACCTGGGATGGCGGCGCGTCTATGATTTTAAGTTTGAGTAACTAATAGGCAGCCACAAGACGCTCCGGCTCCCTTCCTCGCATCCACCAGCGCCGCATGGTAGTTTCCGGCTCCGTGGCAGTGAGCATCAAGTCGCGCCGCGCAGAGAAAACGCGGCTCCCGACGGCCTGCCCTGCCAGCATCTTCAGGATTCGGAACTTTCATTGACATAGTAGACAGAGGAATCTCCGCCCTGCAGGGCGGACACATTAGAGCCGGTTCACAGAATGGGAGTCAATTTCATCGTGGTTGAGTGTGCAAAGAACAGTGGCTATCAAGAGTTGAGTGTGGCTGCAATGGTAGGCGGCGGCCGCTCGACATTTGAAAAACTCGCATTTGCCGGCAAGGAAGACACTTGGAGACCTGTGCCAGTAGCGTGAGCGCGACCCAGACGCGCGGGCTGCAGTGCCTAACCACGAGCGAGTTTTTCTGTGGGCTTTTGCCCACGGCGACGGTTTCGTCGCCAACGTCGAGCGGCCGCCTTCACTTTTTTGGGGAACGGACACCAGAAATGTTTTTGCGCAACTGCTCGGCACCCGCACAGCAAGAGCTAAACCCGTAGTAACAGGCGGCGCGTTTCTCTTCGGAGATGTAATAGATCAAATAGACCGCAATTCGTCCAATGGCCACGTCAGGTAGCGCGAAACACGCGCCGCTTTGGCACCTTCAATGCATAATCATGTTAGGAGAGGAAGCGCCGCGCAGAGAAAACACGGCCTCCGACGCCCTGCCCTGCCAGCATCAGGATTCGGAACTTTCATTTGGCATAGTGGACAGAGGAATCTCCGCCCTACGGGCGGACACATTAAAGCCGGTTCAAGAATGAGTGTGGCTGCTATGGTAGGCGGCCGCTCGACATTCGAAAAACTCGCACTTGCTGGCAAGGAAGACACTCGGAGACGTGTGCCGTAGCGTGAGGGCAACCCAGACGCGCAGGCCGCAGGCCGAACCGCAAGCGAGTTTTTCTGTGGGCTTTTGCCCACGACGACGAATACGTCGTCAGCGTCGAGCGGCCGCCTTACCTTCCTGGGGCGGTTCGAGAAGGGCAAAAGAATGTTCCTGCGGCAACTGCTCGGCCTCAACCGCGCGGGTTGTAGCGTGATAAGGAACGCGACAGGCTTAGACGTAATGGACCATATAGACAAATCCGCAGGCAAAACGGCCTCCGACGCCCTGCCCAGCATCTTTTTTCTTGGAACTCTCATCACAACTTAGTAAGATAAGTGTGATTCGAAACTCCGCTCTGTGAGCGGACACATTTGAAACGAGAAAAGCGAGTACACACATGACCATTTTTGCTAACGACGGGTAGTTGACGCAAGGATGGCTGCTAAAGATGGCGGCCACTTTGACGTGTGAACCCCTCTATGGGGACTTTCAGAATCGCGGCGCTTTGAATAGCAACGCCGTACGAGACATCGGTCCCGTACAACGCTGGTCGAAACCGCGAGGCCAGTGACAACGTGAAGGCACGAGAAACGGTTCGTGCAAACCACGTTGTTTTTTTGTCGAAAGTTTCTGTGAGCGTTGCTCACCCGCAACCAATAGGTTGCGCACGTCACGTGGCCGCCCTCGCTTCTTGGGGCGGACACCAAGGAGAAGAGTATGACCATGTCCGCTGCCCGATTAACGAGCCGCGTGGCGGCCAGCATTCTGCTGGCCGCCACGCTGTTCATCGCTGTCGCCTCTGCCACTAAGGCCGACAACGCCCACCGGCCCGCTGCGCCCACCCAGTCCTCCGGCGCACCCCCGACTGATTCACAAAAGCCAACCAAGTCGCTAGTGCAAGAGAAAACGAATAACAAGTCCGCCGTGAAAGCCGACGGGGATACACACTTCACTCCCACAAATGCCGATGTCGAGCATTTTCGCCACAGCCTCCGACTGTCACGATTCCATTTCGCACTACTTCTTCTTCTGTGCGGTGCCTGCGGCAGCGGAGTGGTCTTGGTTGTTCTTTCCTCCGTGTTTCAAAGCCGATCAGTCTCCGCGGCAAATAGGGACGCTGAGTGCGCTGCAAAGCGCGCTTCGGGACGCAAGGTTCAAGAGATGGAGCGTGAGCTCCAAGAAGCCTTCACTCTGGCCCTCAAGACCGAGAATTTCTCCGAGGCAGCCTGCCAGGCCGCCGCAGCTGCACGACGTGACGAGGTTCTTTTCGCCCATGCCCAGATTGCGGCCAAGGAAGCCGAGCGACTGCTAAACGTCAAAATCCATGCCGCTCACTTTGAGAAGTTGGCGGCCCAGGCATCCTCCCGATCCGAGATGGGGCACGCAGCCCTCGTTGACATCCTGCGCCGAGCAGACGAATGGGAATTCCGCGTCTTACAAGCAGCGAAAAAATTAGCCCTCGAGGAGTCGAAATGACCACCAAAACCAAGGTCTGGATCGATCCAGCCGACTGCGGCCTTCCTACCGTCGAGGCCACAGAGCGGAAACGCAAGGAGGAGGCAGAGCGCCAACGCAGGCAAGAAGTAGCGCAGCGGCGCCAAGAATATGAAGAACGGCAACGCAGGTGGAAGGCGGAGGAGGCCATGAAACGAAAAGAAGAGGAGGAGAAAGCAAGAAACCACGCGCTCGTCGCGCAGCCCAAGGCTGAGATCCTCCCGCCGGCGGCGAAAGTTCCCGCGCTGCCGCTGCCCGATGCAAACAGCCTCGGACTGCCCGACCTCTCCGACCTTGAACGCCAGATTCGGCACTCCGCGAAGATGCTCGATCTCTCGGTGCCGGAGGGCACACTCGACAATTGGTTCGGTCGCCCCAACCACAGGATTGCGGTCAAAACTGATCGTGCGCAGTTGCTGTTTGGCTACATCGCGGCTTGCGGCTCGATTATGGAGTCAGCGCGCCAGACAATTGAAGCTGCGGGTGCGGCCCAGCGCGCCCGCTACCAACTCCAGATCGACCGACTCACCGCCTACCGTAGTCTGATGACGGAGTATTACCGCCTGGAATGCGCCCACCGGGAAGCTCTCCGTCAAGAGGCGATAAAAGACGCAAAGGCGAGGACCGAGATCGCAAAGCACGAGGCAGACGCTCGCGAACATGCCCTCCGCGGCCGACCGCTGCCTCCATCACCACCACCCCCGCCACCTCCAAAACCCGAGGACCCCCGGGCGAAAAATAAAGCGCGCCTCCAGCAAGAACTGCAGCGCTTGGCCAAGGAAGAGAAAGAAGAGCTCGCTCGGATCGCCGGCGGCAAACCCCAGGGGGAGTGGACCGATGACGTGCAGGAAGAGATCAAGCGCACGGTCAATATGTACTTCCACGCCAAGGAGAAAATCCGAGAAGAATTGAGGAAATATCTATGAGCCGCCCTTTCATCGGCTTCGATGCCTGCGGTAGGAAGATTTATCTCACGCCTGAGGAGCGCTTGTCACACATACACGTGATTGGCTCCACGCGCTCGGGCAAGTCGAAGTTTATGGAGTTCCTCGTGCGAGGCGACCTCCGCCATGGCCAGGGGTTCTGCTTGATCGATCCGCACGGCACGCTCTACGACGCGGTGGCGAGATTCGCCGCGCACCGGGTACTCCCCCAGGACGTTATCCTGCTTAACCTCGCCGAAGCCGATCCCATCATCGGCTTCAACCCGTTCGAACGCGTCGACCGGGGGGAGATTTCCGTGCAAGTCGATCGCCGGATCGCCTCCACCCTGCGCGCCTGGAACGTGCGCACCGGCGACGAGACGCCGACGCTGGAGCGCACCTTACGCCTCATCTACACCACGGTCATCGAAAAGAATCTCGGCCTCACCCAGGCCAGGCACCTCATCGACTTCGATGCGCGGGAAATCCGTGCGCACCTCGTCGAGAGCTTGCAGAGCGAGCTTATCGAGAAAGAATGGCGGGAATTGCAGGTGCTGAAGAGGAAGGAATGGCGCGACGAGGTGCTCTCGGCCAAAAACCGGTTGTTCCGCTTGCTCACCTCAAACGTGCTGGCGCGCTTCATGGGTCTGCCCGGGCGGTCGATCAACATCGCCAGCATCATCGAAGAGGGCAAGGTGCTTCTCGTCAACCTCGCCGCGACCGACTCTTTCTCGAGGGAAAACGCTCGGGTGTTTGGCGCGCTCCTCGTCAACGAATTTTTTGAGGCGGCGAGCCGCCGCAAGCCAGACGAGTTCGGTCGCGACCCCAAGCCGTACTTTCTCTACGTCGACGAGTTCCAAAATTTCGTCAGCATTGACCTCGGCGACATGCTCGACCAGGTGGCCAAACGTGGCCTCTTTGCCGTCCTTGCGCACCAGCGCTTCGGGCAACTGGACGAAAACATCATTGACGCTGTGCTGACCAACTGCCACATCAAGGCGGTGTTCGGCGGCCTTACCTTTCCAAGTGCGCGCCGCATGGCCGAGGAACTGGCGATCATCGACCCCCTGAAAGTCAAAGTGGCGATCTACCAAACGAAATTCTGGCCGACGTACAGCCGCGACACGGTATATACCAGGGGCCAAAGCCATAGCCAAGGCATTTCACGCTCGAGCAGTCGGCACACGGCTACAGGCTCCTCGTCCAGCTTGTTTTTCAACGGCGAGGATTGGCTCCCGACCACCGGTAACTCCGATGTAGGCGGTTCAAGCGACATGGACGGCGACTCCTCTGCCGAGTCCGAGTCCGAGTCTGAAGCGGACATTCCTATCTTCGTGCCTGTCCCGTTCAAGGAACTTTCGAGCGTGCAGCACTACACGCCCGAAGAACAGATCCTGCAATTTGCTGCGGCGCTCAAGCATCAGTTCCAGCGCCACTGCTTCATCAAGATCCACCAGAAAGAGACCCAGCCGATGCTGGTGCCGTTTGTGGAAGAGTTCCAGACGCCGCCGCACAACGTGGCGTGGTACGTCAACAAACTCTTCGCCGCGCAGAAGGCGCTGTCGGCCGCGGAAGTGGACAAACTGCTGAGGGAACGCGACACCGCGCTCGAGACACTGGCGAAGAAATCCAACCTCCCCGAGGACTTCTGGGAATGACCACCACACCCATGACCGGACGGAACCGCCTCCCGCGCTATACGCGCACCCAGGCGGACGTGTCCCTCGCTCTCACCGAGCGCGACCTTCGCATTCTCAAAACCGTCGAGTCCTATCGGCTCCTCACCTCCGAACACGTCCAAGCGCTCACCCCTGGCAGTAGCCAAGGCATACTTCGGCGCCTGCAAAAACTCTTCCACGCGGGGTGTCTCGACCGCTTGCGCCCGCGCTTCGCCGAAAACGGCGGCAGCCAGAAGATGGTCTATGCCATCACCAATAAAGGTGTCGCCATCCTCCAAAAGGAAGGTGTGCTGAAAGAAGTCTCAACGACCGACCGTAACGCCCAAAACCGCGACCTGCACGAACCGTTCATCCGCCACCGGCTCCTCGTCAGCCACATTCGCGCCATGTTTTTGCTCGCTTGTCAAGTCAAACCGAAACCGAACTCAAAAGCGAGTTCAAACTCGAGTTCAGCTCCAACCCCCGTTCTCGAGTTCCTCTTCTGGCGCGAAGGCCGGGAGATCCAAGACACAATCGAGGTGGCGCTCCCTCAAAAGTACGCGCGACTCCCCGTGGCCGCGGACGGCTTCTTTGGCTTGCGGGATGCCCAAGGCAGGCGCTCGCATTTCTTTGTCGAAGCCGACCGCGGCACCATGACTCTGGAAAGGTTCACTTTGAAGCTCAAGGCCTACGCGGCCTACTACGCGTCGAAGAAACACACCGACAAATTCGGCATCCAGAAATTTCGCGTGCTCACCGTGACGTCCACAGAGGCCCGCTGCCGGAACCTGGTGGCGGCAGCTCAGGCCGCGGAAAACGTCCGCCAAGACGGACGCCTCTTCCTCTTCGCCACCCAAGAAGATCTGCCGCTCTCCTCACCCGAGAGCGTGCTCACCAAGATTTGGACTGTGCCTGGTTCTCAGGAGCGCTGTTCGCTTCTGGGGCAGGCACCGTCCAAAAATCCAGCTCCAAAGGAGAACAACACCCCTATGCCCTGTACTCCCAATGCCCACACCGAGGTTAGCCATGGACCATAGCGCGCCAATGCTCGCGAACGCCGAGGCCCTGCCGGATTTCTTGACCGCGCGCGACCTCGAAGCGTTCCTAAAGATTGACGTGAAGACCATTTATAGCTATGTCCAACGCGGACTCATACCGTATGTGCGGATTGAATCGAACATCCGCTTCTCGAAGCACCAGGTCTTGCAGTGGCTGGAAGAGCGCAACTTCCGGCCCCGCCTGGTGAATGGCGCCAGTCGCCAGTAAAGAATCTGCGGCGGGCGCGCCCAATAGGGCAGCCGCCGCCAGTAGCCCGAACTGAATGCAAGACCCCAAAAAGCCCCGAGACGCCGCTCGGGGCTTTTTACATTTGCACATTCCTAACGTGGCTAGATCGCCGCAAGAAATTCCTTCCACGGCGTTGCAGGCAACGTTTCCGAGTATGCGTGCCCATACCCCCACGAGCCCAGGGGTCACAACCTTAAGGCTGCAGGCTAAGATCCTTCCACTCTTTGCCACCGGCTAACTTGGCTCTGAGCCGAGTGACCTGATACGTTTTTACTTCGTACTGCATTTTACCTGTCTTTATCGCCTTAAATTCTCCCCGTAGTTGCGAGTCGAGTCAAAGGTGAGTAAGGTTCATGGCACTAGAATGAGATCAATCGCAACTCGAATTAAATCGTATGGCAGTGCCGTTGCACAAGCTGTGTTCGCGACGAAACATGCGGGACGGGATCTCACCGTCTTCCCTGACGACATTTTTATTGTCTCCTATCTGCAGTCGGGCAGCACGTGGGCGCGGTTTCTGTTCGGAAATCTAGTCCAGAATGAACCCGTGACATTTGCTAACGTCGATCGGGTTGTTCCCATGATCAATGACTTTCCGGATCGTGTGCTTCGCAAAATGCCACGAATATTGAAAAGTCATGAATGTTTCGACCCACGTTACCCAAGAATCATTCATATTGTGCGAGATCCACGCGATGTCGCGGTCTCCTTCTATTACTACAACATAAAGACCGGGCACTTTTCAGACAATTACCCCGTTGAAGACTTTGTCAAGCGATTCATCGCCGGCGACACAGTCGACTATGCCAATCGTCTAGGTTGCTGGGAGGATCACACGCTGAGCTGGATGCTAATGCGGGACGGCAGGCCCAATTATCGGATGATCCGTTACGAAGACCTTCTGTCCCAACCGGAACTTGAACTGGCAAAGCTCTCGCCTTTGCTCGGAGCCGGTATCACTCCGGGACGAATCGCCGTCGCGCTAGAGCTTAGTTCAGCAAAGCGCATGCGAAGCCTGGAGAAACAGCAGTCAAAACAGTGGCATACGACGAGACATACACGGCAGGATATTCCGTTTATTCGCGAGGCGAAATCCGGCATTTGGCGGAGCCAACTGCCGCAGTCGTCGGTTACACTCATTGAAGAGGCTTGGAAATCGACGATCACGCGACTGGGCTATGAGCTTGCGAGCGATAATTAGCCGAGAAAGGTTAATGCCCACCGATACAAAACGGCAGGTCGCAGAAGCAACCGCAGCCATTGCGAATGATCTCACTCGGATTTCCGGAAGCCTGAAGGTTGTTGAGTATGTCCTCCGAGGCCAGTCAATGAGCAAAAAAGGCTGAGTTCTTCAGCTTCGAACCCTCTCCATTGCTTCGGGAAATTCAGACAGTTTGTGGAGACGTTCACCGATTTTCAGCCATGGGTCGCGCCATTCAATATCAAACCGGTGCGCGCGATCCATGCGAGGGAAAACGTGGAAATCCCTGAATTCATGATTTTTGGAGTTCAAGCGCGCCAACAGCAGGATTGATCTTCTCTCTCTGACAATTGGATCGACGCGCCATCTTATCGCCTTCGTTTCAGCATGTACGGCCCGAGCCACTATGACGGAGACTAGCCTGCCGTTTTGCAGGCGCAATTGACTGCGACACCTCCCGCTTTTGCGAATTATCAATACGGTTTCGGGGAACAACGCGGCGATTCTCTCGATTAGTTCTTTGCGCAACGCTTGCGTCCGCCTACGCAGATCAATTGCGCTGAAGTCGGCTGGCTTGCCATACCCTATCAGTTCATAAGCACGCCCGAGGCTACCGAACCGATACCGGTAAGTTGACGGGGACGGCGTATCTGGAGAGCTCTTGATCAGCTGGTGCGAAAGCCTTCCCCTTGCGGTCAGTAACGAGCGCAAGCTAACTAGCAGTTCCTCGTCGGACCGGTTGACTGTCCTCTCACGAAGCCTTTGCTGCACTTTGTCGTATGTAGACCGATCGATTAGCGACTCGAACGCGCCATCTTTCACAATCCACTCGGATCTCGGCAAGCGCAGCGTGGGCGAGCAGAGCTTTTGGGATGTTCGGTTAAAAACATGGCAGCCGGTGTATTTCGGAAGTTGGAGGATATTGAGGACTGTCTGATTGTTCCATCGCGTCTCTCTCAAATAGTGGATTCCCTTGTAATTTAGTTCAGTGGCTATTGATTGTGAGCTGCGCCTTTCGATCAGGAACATGCGATAGATTTCGCGAACGCACTGCAACTCCTCCAGCGGGCCGGGAACTAAGATGACCCGATCCGTCGCTATACTCTTCCGTTCTCCGTCTGCGAGCTGAAACTTCTGCTGGCCATCGGCAGAAATGAGCATTCGTCGCAGCCCATAACCGGGAATACCTCCTTGTTTGAAGCCAAGTCGCGCCAAGCGTTTTTGGCCTTCCAGAACCTTGACACCGAGCTCACGGCTGTACTCCCCCGCCATCGCCCTTTTCAAGGCCTTCATAATCAGACTTGAAAGGCTGCCATCATTGCTAAAAGCCTCAGCACAGTAATGCACAGGAACGCCTGCAGCCTTGCACAGAAATTCATAATGCGCGGCTTCGTCAGTGTCCTGAAAGCGCCCCCAGCGGCTGACGTCGTAAACCAGAACCGCCTTGAACATCGATTTTCCGCTCACCACGTCTTGTAGAAGCTTCTGCAGTCCAAGCCGCCGGGCAAGCACCACTCCACTTCTGGCGCCATCCGAATAAGTTTCGATAATGCAGAATCCGTGGTTTTCGGCATAACTGCGGATTGCTGCCGCCTGGTTTTCAAGCGAGTACTGCTGGTGCTCGGTAGACATGCGAAGGTACTGCGCCACAGGAATAAGTGACATTGTTGCCTCCAGTGCCGAAATCTCGGCTCTTGAAGGCTGATCGGCAAAGTTCGGGAGAACTTTAGTCTGTCCTGCCGCTTTCTTGTTTCAGTCCGTCAGCGCCATCAATTCACGCATTCCAAGTTGGCGGCCGACAATTCGGCAGCTTGCCGAAATATCGGCAGCCTCGGCCCGCAGAGGAAAGTATTGGAGTGACGTGACGGGTGTCCGATCAAGGGTTTGCGGGGGCTAGCAACGTGGCCTACATATGGTAGTCGATGTGTAAGAGCGCTGATGTGAGATTTTTGCAGACCGAAACCGCGCTGAGGGCGGAGTTGGAGGCCATTAGCCTTTGGGATCGCCTTTATCTGGAATCCAGGGAAAAAAGTGAGCTAACCCGAACCGCCTACATTCTTCGGCAAGGAAGACGAGAGGAAATTCTTCAGCAATTCCGGGCTGAAAACGGTGTCGGTAAGCCTTCGGAAGATGGACCAGACGACCTGGACGATGCGTCGAACTAGTCGGAATTCTGAGGCTCCCGCGCCCTATTGAGAACTCAGTCTAAGACACCGGGTCACATGCTGTTCGGGTTTCAGAACAATACGCGGATACCCGAGTCTTTTGGGAGTACCTGGGAGAAACTATGAAAGTGCCAGAACGAAACTTGAAGATAACAGCCACTATCCAAGGCGCACCCGTGGCAGCGATCTGCGACACGTGCGGCATTGGTTTCCAGGTCTCAAAGGCAGACCGCAAGTCTTCCGGAGAAGCCGCTGAATCGCTACGTGTGCAATTTGAAAACCACATTTGCAAAGCGAAGGACGTGAGCCGCGTAACCGCCCTAGAGTCAAAGCGACTTCGCAAAAGATTATGAGAGGAACTGCCGTCAACACCGCGCGCGGTAAAAAGGGAACTGTTCGGACTTCGGAACAGTCTGCTGCCGGCCCTTATGACGTGATCCGGCTTGCGTTTAAGATGTGCTCAGGCTGAGGAGGCAGGAATTATGAATGAACATATCCGATTTATCCGTCATGAGAATAAGCAGATTTTGCTGGTCGATTTGTCGAACTGCTCCGCCGGTAAAGTCGAAGAAATCGCCCGGGCAGCGCCCGATATTATTACTGCACAGCCTCGCAATTCGGTTCTGATCCTTACCGACTTCACCGGCGCGTCCTTTGACCCTGAGGCTCTTAGGGCAATGAAGGAGAGCGCCGTATTCGACAAGCCTTACATTCGCAAATCAGCGTGGATCGGAGCAGACCACTTCCGCAGCAGTTTTACCAAGAGCTGAAGGCCTTTTCCAGGCGCGAATTGCCGATTTTCAAGACCAGAAACGAAGCCTTGAAGTGGCTCGTGAGCGATTAAAGGCGGCAGTGTGCTAGCCGTCACACACATCGTCAGCTGATATAGTCGCGGCGAAGGACGATGCCCATGCGAAACGTGTCTCAACCTGCATCGAACACCATCCCCGCTGCACAGTATCTACGCATGTCCAACGAATCTCAGCAATACTCGATGGACAATCAAAAAGCTGCCATTCAGGAATATGCCGCCTGTCACGGTTTCACAATAATCAAGACATACGCAGATGCCGGGAAAAGCGGCGTGATCGCAAAACACCGCGCAGCTCTTCGTGAATTGCTTAAGGACGTTCTTAGCGGCAACGCTGAGTACAAAGCTATTCTGGTTTATGATGTCAGCCGTTGGGGCCGCTATCCGAATAACGATGAAGCCGCGCACTATGAATTTCTGTGCTCCAGCTCTGGAATACCGCTCCACTATTGTGCCGAGCCATTTGCGAATGACGGGACGGCATCCAGTTCAATTCTGAAAGCTTTGAAGAGGAGCATGGCTGCGGAGTTCAGCCGTGAGCTAGGCGACAAGGTTTATCGAGGCAAGAGCCGAATTGCCCAACTCGGCTTTTGGGTAGGAGGGCCTCCCGGTTACGGTTATCGCCGCTTGATGGTCTCTGCCGACGGCAAGCCAAAGCAACTCTTGAGCCATGGTGAATGTAAGAGCCTTACGACGGATCGCATAATACTTGTCCCAGGTCCTCACCACGAAGTTGAGTGTGTGCGGCACATCTTTTCGATGGTACTGGATGGACTAACCCGTACCGAAATAGCCCGCCAGCTCAATGAGAGAGGGGTTACTCGAAACGGGAAACGATGGGAGCCCCTGGATGTCTACAACATTGTTACGAATCCAAAATATACAGGTTGCAACGTGTGGCACCGGCGATCCACACGCCTTCGGGGGAAGCGGATTCCGGTGGAACCTGCGCAATGGATAACGAAGCCAGCCGCCTTCGAAGCCCTAGTTGGCCAAGCAACCTTTGATCGCGCTCAGGCTACCCTTCCAAGAAGGGCTGATTCGTTGTGGTCCGATGAGGAAATGCTGAGGAGACTTCGACGATTGCTCGCTAAGAAGGGTCGGTTGAGCGAAACCCTTATCCGATCGGCCAAGGGAATGCCATCGGCTACGACTCTCCACACACACTTTGGTACTTACCGCGATATATACAAAGCAATTGGCTATTACCTTCCAGCGGAAGACGTATTTGGAAATGAGCGTGCCGAACCGTCCATGCGCTTGCGAAGGCAACTCGTGAATCGGATCAGGAGCATATTTCCAGAGAACATAACTGTCACACATCTCCCGCATCGGTCGCGATCGATATTGCAGATAGATCACACTTTCATGGTCTCCGTTCTGCTGTGCCGCATACGAAAGGTCGCAGGGCGACCACGCTGGATAATGGAACCCAACCCGGCGGAGCGGGAGTACATTACCCTTCTTTGCAAGATTGCTGCCAATGACAAACGTATCTCTAGCTATTACCTAATGCCAAGAATGGAAATAGCGGGGAAGACCCACTCCACATACAAGATTGACCCGTGGCTATGCACCGGCATTCGATTACGCCATTTATCAGAGTTCTACGGTGCTGTCACACGGCTTTGGGATGAGCGACAGAATCCCTTCGCGCCCAGGCTGTAACAATCATCGTGATGACTGGTGCTTCAATTCTCATCTCGCATGCCTGAGGTCCAACAAATGATGGGTTTATGGAGTTCCACGTCTTGCTTTACACGGACCGCTCGCATACGACTGGGATCCGAAGTCGCAGTGTGGCTCAAGATGTCGCAAAGCAGTCTCTTTATGATGGGGCTCAGTAACCAGTGAGCTAACGAGGGCTCGTGAGTGGGAATAAGGGCAGCTCTCCGGCGGTCGATCGGCTGGATGGCATCCCGTGACAATTATTGGTTTTGAGCAGCTCCATCGCGCCCGCTTCATCCACAGGGCGTGAGAAGAAATAGCCTTGCGCATATTCGCAATCAAGCTTTAGCAGTTCATTTACTTCTTCCAGAGTCTCAGTTCCCTCCGCCACGACCGTCAAGCCAAGATTGTGCGCCAGGGCAACGATGGCGCGGACAATTGACCGATTGTCGGAGTCGGTATCCATTCCGGAGATGAACGTGCGATCAATCTTCAAGGTATCCGTGGGAAAATGTCGCAACCGACTCAGGGAGGAATATCCTGTTCCAAAATCAGCCTCGCAGAGGGAGGCAAGTCCATTAATCGCCTGTCTTGCACCCGGCGGATCGCATTCCTTCGCCGATCTGCCGGGCGTGAAGAAGTGAAGTCAGCCTACGGCGTAACGGGTCGCAGTCGTGTGTCAAGCGTGTATTGAATTCAACCTTCAAACAAAGGTCATAAATGCCAGACAAGAAAACAACAATCGTTACCGGAGCATCGCAGGGCATCGGTGCGGGTTTGGTCGAGGCCTTTCTGAACGAAGGCTATAACGTCGTTGCAACGTCTCGTCACGTCAGTCAGTCGTTGACCGCCTCACCCCGCCTGGTTCTCGTCGATGGCGATATCGGCAAGCAGGAGACCGGTGCAAAAACTGTCGAAGCTGCGATCAAGCACTTCGGAACCATCGATGTTCTGGTGAACAACGCAGGAATCTACCGTGCCAAGCCTTTCACGGAGTTTACTACCGAAGACTTCAATGCCCTGGTGTCGACCAATCTACTGGGCTTCCTTTACATCACCCAGCCCACTGTGAAGCAGATGCTGAAACAGAAATCTGGAAACGTTGTGACCATCACTGCATCTTCTGCCGATCAGCCGATCGCCGGGGATAATGGCTCGGTTTCGATGATTACGAAAGGAGGCCTGAATACCGTGACCCGGAGTCTCGCAATCGAGTATGCAAAAGAAGGTATCCGCTTCAACGCCGTGGCTCCCGGTGTTGTGGACACACCAATGCACAAGGATGATTCCAAGGAATTTCTTAAGACTTTGCAGCCTATGGGAAGAATGGTGGCCGTAGAAGACATTGTTGGTGCTGTTCTCTACCTGTCACAGGCGGGTCAGGTAACGGGCGAGGTGCTCCACGTCGATGGTGGTGCTCACGCTGGCCGTTGGTAAACGTCGAGACGGTTCGATCTCGAGCTGGGTTGCTACGAGAGAGCTAGGGAAACTCCCCCCGGCAGGTATTTTACGAATCACCTGAAGACGTTCATACCGTAAGCCGTAACGCGAGTAAGACGAAACCAGCGAAGTTCGTCGTATTTTTTATCAAAAATGAAGGAGCACCGATTCTCACTC
>Ga0070697_100000040_pt1 | contig 95188 bp, 65 predicted proteins | sample KBSK1501metaG_FD_65475 | JGI IMG/M metagenome (GOLD analysis project Ga0070697, IMG submission 65475) | Corn, switchgrass and miscanthus rhizosphere microbial communities from Kellogg Biological Station, Michigan, USA - KBS K1-50-1 metaG | ecosystem: Host-associated > Plants > Roots >...
ACCCCGTCGATGAGAGGGTTCGGCTCCTCTCCGTTGGCGGAGATGCGGGCGGGGGTCGGCGTCTTGAGAACACGCTCCCAGCCGTCGGAGCGCAGCACCCATCCGGCGCGGTCGACCACCAGGAACGCGGCGCCGACCGATTCGAACGCGAGATCTCCCTGCGCCGCCGCGGTCTGTCCGCCCTCGGCTCGACCGTCGCTCCCGCCACGCGCCCGGTCGCGCCTCTTCGCCTGATCCGCCTTCTTCCTCATCGAGACTCGAGCCTCCGGACCTGCCCCAAGCGCGTCCCGGCACACGAACGACTCTCGGAGCAATATAGGATTGCTGCGTCGCATCGCAAGGGCGGAGATACACGCCAATGAATTGACGCTTCCGGGGACGCTCGCCGCGTTCCGGCCAGCGACCGGTCGCGCCCGCCGTGGAACCCCAGGACCGCTGGTCAATTCGCGGCGGATTCCGCTACACTGTCGCACCTCGGTATCTCCTCGTTCAACAGAGGACGTGGCCAAATTCGCACCACATTCCACGACGTCCGTCCAGGCCGATGCCATGATTGGAACCGGCCTGTCCTGGCCGGCCATCACACACGGGGCCATCGGTCTCCTGGTCTGCCTGATCTTTGCGGTCCCGTACGGGGTGACGCAGGAGCGTATCCGATACCACGACGGCCATCCCTACGACGCCGAAGCCTATGTCCAGATGGCGGGACAGGTGGCGCGGCATGAGCCGCTGTCCACATGGAAACCTTACGTCTACCGGGTGGGGCTGCCCTGGCTGGTGGGTATCCTCTTCCCCAACGATCCGATGGACGGATTCAGGATCGTCAACGTCGTGGCCGGTGCATTGACGCTCTGTGTCCTGTGGGCATTCCTGATGTCGTTCGCTCCCGGTCCGGCGATGGCGATCACCTTTTTCCTGTTTGTCGCCAATCCGAACGGCCCGCTGCGCTTCTCTCATTTCTATCCGGGCTTCACGGATCCCCCGGCGCTCCTTTGCATCCTGCTGATCTTCTTCGTGCATCGGCGCTGGCCGGGAGTCGCCCCCGGAACGATCGTCGCGACGAGCGTGTTGACTCTTGGGGGCGTGATGTTTCGCGATATGGTGCTGGCAGCCCCGGCGGCCCTGTGGGCAGCCGCCTGGTCAGACGGGCGCAGCTCACGGGACGGTCTCAGGCTGCGGCTGCGAGCGTTGCTGTCGCCATGGCTGTTACCGATTGTCGTCGGCGTCGCCGGCATCGCCTTGACTCACGCCTCGGTCACGCCCATCGGCGACTATGCCTCTCTGGCGGGGGCCATGGACAGCATCCAGCGCAACCTGTCGCGCCATTTGCAGCTCCCGCTGGCTCCGTTCGTCTGTTATGGGCCGATTCTCGTCCTGCTCGTTCCGTATTGGCGGGCGGCATGGACCACGCTGGCCGGGCATCGTGACCTGCTCGTCTACCTGATGCTGGTAGCGGTCCTCACGCTCGTCGGCGGACTGCACACGGATCGCTTCGTCCACTGGTCGTTCCCGGTGGTTTTGCCGCTGCTGGCGGTCGCTATCGGTCGGTTGATCAGCGAACGCCCTTCCGTGTATTCAACGGCTCTGATCGGCTCGATCGTGGTGGCGCAGGTGCTAGCCTTCCGCATCCTCGGAACCATCCCGAACGGGACCTACGACGCCCTCGTCTGTCCCGGTCGGCCGTCACTGTGGCTCTTCGGGCCCTACGGAGACGACGTCAATTTTGCCCAGATGTATGCCGCCTACATGGACGGATGGTCTCGCCTGATCTTGCTGTCTGAATACATCGGGTTTGCCGGATGGATTCTTGGTCTTCACTGGCTGCATCGACGCAGATGGCCTTGTGCCGCACCCGCCCGGCGCGCGATCACCGCGGAGGATTGATGGCGCGGCGCCCATTCAGCGCTGTGCCGAGAGCTACAGCTCGCCGGCGAGAACTCGACGGAGGGTGGAGGCGTCGATGTTCGAGCCGGACAGCACGACCGCCACGCTCTGCCCCGCCAGCGTGTCGCGCAGCTTGATGAGACCGGCGAGACCGGCCGCGCCGGCCCCTTCGGCGAGATTGTGGGTGGCGCGCAGGAGGAGAAGACGCGCAGACCCCGGCCCACCGCCGCGTCCAAAGGCGCGTAGGCGCGCAACGGAGTGCGCGACAGGTACGGACGAATCCGCTCGCGCGCGTCCAGCACGTCCTGGAAGGAGATCGGCCACACGGGCGGGCTGTCGGGGCTCACGGCCGGGCCGTCGCGGCTCACTGACGAGCCCTCCCGGCGCGGATCGGCGCGGAGGCGGCGATCAGGCCGCGCGGGCGCGCGGTCAGACGCCTGAGATCCTGCAGGATCTCGCCGACCAGGAGATCGTCCGCGACCACGCCGTAGTCGCCGCCCTCGCTCGCCATCGCCCCGATACGGGTCGGCAGGGCGTAGACGATCCGGCCCTGGCGGTTCTTCTTGTCGCGCCGCGCCACCTGCAGGATGGCGGCGGGGGTGAAGGCGGGCGGCACGGTGGTCGGGAGCCCGACCCGCTCGCACAGCGCGGCGATCCGCTCGACCGCCTCCGCCGCCAGGAGACCGCTGCGCGCCGCGACACGGGCCTCCGCCACCATGCCGATCGACACCGCCTCGCCGTGCGCCAGGCGGAAGCCGGAGAGCGTCTCGATGGCGTGGCCGATGGTGTGGCCGAAATTCAGGATCTTGCGCCGGCGCGATTCGCGCGGGTCGGTCATCACGACCCGCGCCTTGATGCGGCAGCAGGCCTCGATGACGCGCGACAACAGGTCCGGCTCGCGTCTCATGATCCGCTCCATCTGGGTCTCCAGCGAGGCGAACAGGACGCGGTCGGCGATGACGCCGCATTTGATCACCTCGGCGAGACCGGAGACGTAGTGCCGGTCCGGCAGCGTCTTCAGATAGTCGACGTCGACGTAGACGGCGGCCGGCTGGTGGAACGCGCCGATCAGGTTCTTGCCGGCGGGATGGTTGATCCCGGTCTTCCCGCCGATCGCCGAGTCGACCATGCCGATCAGCGTGGTCGGGACCTGGATGTAGGGGATGCCGCGGTTGAAGGTCGCGGCCACGAAGCCGGTGAGGTCGCCGACCACGCCGCCGCCTAGGGCGACCAGGGCGGTGTCGCGCCCGGCCCCGAGCTCGATGACGCCGTCCTCGATCTCGTCGCGCACGCGGCGCGACTTGCTCCCCTCACCCGCCGGGAAGGCGATCAGGTCGGCGCTCAGGCCGCGGCGCCGGAAGGCGGCCTGCAGGGCGTCCCCCTGGCGCTGCAGATGGGAGTCGGTCACCACGATATAGCGCTGCGCCAGCGGGCGCTTGCGCAGGGCCACCGTCATGCGCGGCGCCAGACCCCGGCCGATGAGGACGTGGTACGACTCGTCCGTCATCCTGCGCAGCTTGATCGGGACTCGAATCACGGAATCACGCGGTACCCCAGATCCGGCATGTCTAGCGGGGTGTCTCCCCCTGCCGCATGGCCGTGAGGCCGCGGACGTAATCGTCGAGCAGCTCGCGCTGCTTGCTGTCGTCGAGGGAACGTGAGATCAGCCGCTCCGCCGCCTGGATCGCCAGGTCGGCGACGTGTCGCCGGAGAGTCTCCATCGCCTGCTTCTGCTCGAACTGCACCTGCCGCTTCCCCGCCTCGACCAGCTCGTGCGCCTCGCCGCGGGCCTGCTTCAGGATCTCGGCGCGCATCACCTCGGCCTCGCGCTTCCCCTGCTCGATGAGGGCCGCGGTCTCCCGCCGCGCCTGCGCCAGGGACTCCTGGTGCCTGCGCAGCGCCTCCTCCGAGTCGGCGCGCAGCTTCTGTGCCTGATCGAGCGCCTCCCTGATGGTCCGCTCGCGCTCCTGCAGCATCGTCAGGAGCGGCTTCCAGGCGAACTTCCCCAGCAGGAACGCCAGGATGGCGAACGTGATGATCGTCCAGAGGATCGTGCCGGGCTCCGGAATCACCAGTCTGGAATCCATGACAGCCGCCTCTCTACTTGAACGCGAGGAGGATGCAGATGACCTCGGCGAAGAGCGTGGCGCCCTCGATGAGCGCCGCGGCGATGATCATCGTCGTGCGGATGTCGGCCGAGGCCTGCGGCTGACGGGCGGTCCCTTCCATCGCCGCCGCGGCCAGCCGGCCGATACCCGCCGCTCCGCCCACGACGGCGAGTCCCGCCCCGATACCCGCCGCCAAGTACGCCAGAGAAGAGTTGCCCAGCTCCATGCCCCGATCCTCCTTAGTGTGTGTCGTGCCGGGTGCCCCCCGCGGGCGGCCCGGTCGTGCCCGACCGCGTTAGTGTTGTGGGTGCACCGACATGCCGATGAACAACGACGTCAACATGGTGAAGATGTACGCCTGCAGGAAGGCGACCAGGACCTCGATCCCGCTGATGAACAGGGCGAGCGGCACCGACAGGACGGCGCCGATCAGGACGCTCTTGAGGATGAACACCAGGCTGAAGAACGACAGGATCGCCACGTGGCCCGCGGTCATGTTCGCGAACAGGCGGATGCACAGGGCGAACGGCTTGGTGAACATGCTGGCGATCTCGACCGGGATCATGATCGGCACGAGCCAGAACGGCAGCCCGTGCGGCACGAGGTTCCTGAAGTGGCCGACGAGACCGTGCTCGCGTATCCCCCCGATCTGGATCATCACGAACGCCATGATCGCCAGACCGGCGGTGACGCCGATGTTCCCGGTAGCGGTCGAGGCGTACGGCAGGAGCCCGAGCAGGTTGCACATGAGGATGAACACGAACGTGCTGAGGAGATAGGGGACGTAGCGGTCGCCCTCGTGGCCGATGTTCTTGCGGGCCAAGTCGTCCCGCACGAACACCACGATCGCCTCCATGACGTTGTGCACCCCCCGCGGCACCAGGGACCTGCGTCGTGTCGCCAGCCAGGCGACCAGCAGCAGAAGGACCGAGGCGATCCACATCATCACCACGTATTTCGTGACCTTCCAGTCGTAGCCGAAAAGATGGAAGGTCGGCAGATGGATCTCGCGGCCGAACGGCAGCTCGAGCGTCTGGGAGTCGTTGATGTGATGACCGATCAGCTCCTTGGGGTCGAACGACCCGCCGACGGCCTCCCCGGCCGCACCCGACTGCTCCGGTGCGCTCATGTTCTCCTCTCCCTCAGCCCCTTCAGCACGAACCGCACCTCCAGGATCTGGAACACGGCGTAGAACCCCAGGAGCGACAGCGCCATGGCCGTCAGGTCGAACGCCCCGCGGCGCAGCCCCACCGCGATCAGCGCCGCCCCGAACAGCACCAGGCGCCCCAGGAACCCCGCGAGCAGCGCCCCGACGAACTGCCCGGTCCGGCGCGACAGCGACCAGGCGAACAGGGACATCCCGCCGATGGCGCCGGCTGTGGCGAGACCGGCGCCGAGGAGCGCCCCCCGCAGGGCCGCCTCACCGAGCCGATCGCCCCAGGCCACGATCAGCGCCGAGGCCGCTCCGCCGACCAGGAGCACCAGGCCCACGAAGCGGACCATCATCCCGCCTTCCGCCCGGACCCCGTTCCGCTTCCGCCGGGCGGCAGAACCAGCCGGAAGAAGTTGACGAATCCGCCGATCATCCCGACCAGAAGCCCGGCCAAGAGAAGCCACGGCTTCGTGCCGAACCGCCCGTCCAGCCAGTAGCCGATCGCCCCGAGCGCCATCATCGGGGCGATCAGCATCGTCCCCGACTGCGCGTACTTTAGCGCATCCGCCAGCGAATCGCGCTCGGGCGGCCCCTCCCCGTCCTTTCCGGTCACGAGGCCCAGGGCGCCAGGACCAGGACCGACTTCTCGGCGAAGGCGATGATCGGCTGTGGATAGAGGCCGAAGACCAGCGTGAAGGCGATGCAGGTGGCGACCGCGACGCGCTGTCCCCACGACGGCGAGAAGCGCGCGCCGTCCGTCGGCGCCTTCATGTACATGTTGACGACGACCCGGATGTAGTAATAGAGCGACACCGCGCTGTTGATCACCGCCACCACCGCCAGCCAGGTGTAGTGCGCCTTCACCGCCGCCCCGAACAGGTACCACTTGCCGATGAAGCCGGCCGTCGCCGGTATGCCGGACAGCGACAGCATGAAGACCATCATGGCGAACGCCGAACCCGGGGCCCGGCGCGCCAGACCGGCGAAGTCGGCGATGCGGTCCCCCGCCACCTGCTCGTGCCGCAGCGCGATCACCAGCGCGAACGCGCCGATGTTGACGAAGGTGTAGATGAGCAGGTAGAGGAGCACCGCCTTCAGTCCGTACTCCCGTGTCTCCACCGTGCCGGGCAGACCCATGGCGATGATGCCCAGGAGAACGTAGCCGGCATGGGCAATCGACGAGTACGCCAGCATCCGCTTGATGTTGTCCTGCAGGATGGCGGCGACGTTGCCGAGCGTCATGCTGGCCACCGCCAGGATGGCCAGGAGCCCCGCCCACTGGTCGCCGATCTGCAGGAAGCTCATCGAGAAGACCCGTGCCACTACGACGAACCCCGCCGCCTTCGAGCCGGTCGACAGGAACGCGGTCACCGGCGTCGGCGCGCCCTCGTAGGTGTCCGGGGCCCACATGTGGAACGGCACGGCGGCGATCTTGAACCCCAGCCCGACCGTCACCAGGATCACCCCGAGGACGAAGATCGGCGCCTCCGGCGAGGCCATCGCCATACGCCCCCGCGACATGCCGATCAGCCCAAAGATGGTCGTGCCGGTGGTGCCATAGACGAGAGAGATGCCGTACAGCAGGATGCCGGTGGAGAACGACCCGAGCAGGAAATACTTCAGGGCCGCCTCGTTCGATTTGCGGTTGGTCTTCAGGAATCCGACCAGGACGTAGAACGACAGGGCCATCGTCTCGAGCGCGACGAACAGGGTGATGAAATCGCCGGCCGAGGCCAGGAACATCATGCCGACGACGGCGAACAGGATGAGAGCGTAGTACTCGCCGGCGTTGGCGCGCTCGATGTCGAGGTAGCGGCTCGACACGAGGATGGTCAGCATCGCCGACAGCAGGAACACCACCTTGAAGAAGATGCTGAACGCATCCACGATGAACATGCCGTTGAACCCGATGGTCAGCTCCGGGGCGCGCAGCTCCTCCCAGCCGAGGTGCCAGACGAACGCCAGGACCGAGGCGAGGGTGACCAGACAGGCGAGCAGCGACAGGAAGGGCGCCCAGAGGTTCCGTCCCGCGACGCCCATGGCGGACCATCCGAGCAGCAGGAAGGCGCTCAACGTGAGCACCATCTCCGGCGCGATCAGACGCAGGTGCGCGGACTCGAAGATCACGTTCATCGCGCCGGGACCCCGGTCGGTGACCGTTCCGCCGGCGGGGCGGTCGCCGCGGCGCTGACCCGCTCTCCCGCGGCCGCGGGCAGCGTCGCCACCGTGCCGGCCGCGTCGGCCGCCTGCACGCGCGCCGCGATCTCCGTCACCGGCTTCTCCAGGATGCGGAAGAACGGCTTGGGGTACAGCCCGATCCAGAAGCAGCAGAGGACGATCGGGGCCAGCGTCATGATCTCCCGCAGGTCGAGATCCTTGAGCCCGGCGTTCTCCGGATTGTCCAGCTTCCCGAACATGGTGCGCTGGTACAGCCACAGCATGTACGCCGCCCCCAGGACGATCCCGAGGGCGCCGCACACCGCCCAGAACATCCCGCCGATGTGCAGCCCGCCGAGCCAGGGAAGCGTGAAGCCGTACTGCGGCGGAATGCGGAACGCTCCGACCAGGATGGTGAACTCGCCGATGAAGCCGTTCAGCGCCGGCAGCCCGATCGACGACATGGTGATGATCATGAACAGGGTGGCGTAGATCGGCATCCGTCCCGACAGGCCGCCGAACTCGGCGATCATGCGGGTGTGGCGGCGCTCGTAGATCAGCCCGACGATCAGGAAGAGGGCCCCGGTCGACAGGCCGTGGTTGATCATCTGCAGGATGCCCCCGTACAGCCCCTGCTGGTTGAGGGCGAACACCCCCAGCATGCAGAACCCGAGATGGCTGACCGAGGAGTAGGCCACCAGTTTCTTCCAGTCCTTCTGCACCATGGCGACCAGGGCGCCGTACAGGATGCCGATGACCGAGAGACCGAGCATGTAGGGCAGGAAGTAGTGCGTGGCCCACGGCAGCATCGGCAGCGAGAAGCGCACGAAGCCGTACGTGCCCATCTTCAGCAGGACGCCGGCCAGGATGACCGAGCCGGCGGTGGGGGCCTCGACATGCGCGTCGGGCAGCCAGGTGTGGAACGGGAACATCGGCACCTTGATCGCGAACCCGATGAAGAACGCCAGGAAGACCCACTTCGACATGTCCAGCCATTCCGGGTTGTTGTACGGTCCGAGGACGCGGATGAACTCGGTGATGTCGAACGTGGAGGTCCCGCCGGTCACTTTCGGATAGTAGAAGTAGATCGCCAGGATGCCCAGGAGCATCAGCACCGAGCCGAGCAGGGTGTACAGGAAGAACTTGATCGCGGCGTACAGCTTGCGCGGGCCGCCCCAGATGCCGATCAGGAAGTACATCGGCACCAGCATCGCCTCCCAGAAGATGTAGAACAGGAAGAAGTCGAGCGAGATGAACACGCCAAGCATCCCGGTCTGCAGCACCAGCATGAAGACGTAGTACTCCTTGACACGCTCGCTGATGGCGGTCCAGGACGACAGGATCGAGATGAATCCCAGGAAGGTCGTGAGCAGGAGCAGCAGGAGCGAGATGCCGTCGATCCCGACGTAGTAGTCGACGCCGATCGACGGGATCCAGTGGCGCCGGAACTCGAACTGGAAGCCGCCTCGGTCGGCGTCGTACAGGAAGAACAGCGGCACCGACAGCAGGAAGTCGGCGAGGGCGATGCCGGTGGCCGCGCGCGGGATCAGCCCCTTCTTCTCCTTGTTCACGAAGAGAAGGGCCAGCGCCCCGAAGAGCGGCAGGAAGGTGACCAGGTTCAGGGCGTTGCCTGCATACCAGTTCGACATCTCTCAGTCCCCCGCGTTCAGTGGCCCTTGGCGAGCAGGTAGGCGCTCACCAGGACGAAGATCCCGAAGATCATGGCCGTGGCGTAGGTCTGCACGATTCCGGTCTGCAGCTTGCGGAACACCCAGGAGAAGCCGCGCACGATGTAGCCGGCCAGGTTGACCAGGCCGTCCACGACATAGGTGTCGAACCCGACCGAGGTGTAGGACGACGCGAGCGTCACGTACCCGGCGGCATTGACCACTCCGTCCACGATCCATTGATCGAACCAGGCCGCCGCGCGGCACAGGGCGTAGTAAGGATCGAGGATGAAGCGGCCGTACAGCTCGTCGACGTAGTACTTGTTGAGGATCAGGCGGTGCAGGACGCGGGCGCTGTCGGCCAGGCGCGCCTGCGCCTCCGGCCGGCGCTCGTAGAACACCCAGCCGAGAAACAGTCCGAAGCCCGCGATCACGACGGAGACGACCATGAGGCCGAGCTCGAGACCGGGCGGATGCAGCGCGGCGGCGCCCTCCGACGCCTCGAACACCGGGGCGAGGTAGCCCTCGAACAGGTTGCGGAAGCCGGTCACCTCGGGCATTCCGACCCATCCGCCGGCGATCGACAGGACCGCCAGGACGGCGAGCGGCACGATCATGGTGCGGGGCGATTCGTGCAGGTGGTGGCGGACCTCGTCATCGAAGCGCTCCTCGCCGCGGAACACCAGGGTGTACAGGCGCCACATGTAGAAGGCGGTCAACCCCGCCGTCCCGGCCCCCACCAGCCACAGGAGCGGGCTGCGGTTGAACGCCGCCCACAGGATCTCGTCCTTGGAGAAGAACCCGGCGAGCGGCGGGATGCCGGCGATCGCCAGGGTCGCGATGACGAACGTGGCGTGCGTCCACGGAATGCGCCGGTCGAGGCCGCCCATCTTCCTGATGTCCTGCTCTCCCGACATGGCGTGGATGACCGACCCGGCCCCCAGGAACAGGAGCGCCTTGAAGAACGCGTGCGTCATCAGGTGGAACACCGCCGCCGAGAACGCGCCCACCCCCGCCGCCAGCATCATGTACCCCAGCTGCGACACCGTCGAGTACGCCAGCACCTTCTTGATGTCCGTCTGCGCCAGCCCGATGCTCGCCGCGAACAGCGCCGTCAGCGCCCCCACCACCGCCACCGTCAGCATCGCCACTGGCGCCTGCACGTACAGCGCCGCCATCCGGCACGTCACGTACACCCCCGCCGTCACCATCGTCGCCGCATGGATCAAAGCCGACACCGGCGTCGGTCCCGCCATCGCGTCCGGCAGCCACACGTACAACGGAATCTGCGCCGACTTCCCGCACGCCCCCACGAACAACAACAAGGCCGCCGCCGTGCACACCCCCGGCCCCAGTCCCCCCACCTTCCCCAGGATCCCCTGGATGTCCAGCGTCCCCGTCGCCCCGAACAGCAGCAGCATCCCCAGGATGAACCCCACGTCTCCCACACGGTTCACAAGGAACGCCTTCCGCCCCGCGTCCGCGCACGTCATCTTCGTCTTCTCGTCGAACATCCGGTCGTAATAGAACCCGATCAACAGATACGAGCACAGACCCACTCCCTCCCACCCCACGAACACCACCGGCAGCGACGCCCCCAAAACCAGCGTCAGCATCATCGCCATGAACAGGTTCAGGTAGCAGAAGAACCGCGCGTACGCCGCGCGCGCCTCGTGCTCCATGTACCCGACCGAGTACACGTGGATCAGGAACCCCACCCCCGTCACCACCAGCAGCATCACCGCCGACAGCGGGTCGAGCGCGTACCCCCATCGGACGGTCCAGTCGGCGCCGTCGGGACCCGACCCGATCGGTATCCACTCGAAGAGCGTCTGGACGAAACGGGCGGGGGCGCTCGCCTCCTCGCCTGTCCGGGCCGCCGCGAGATTGTGCAGCTCCAGGACCGCTCCCACCGAGAGCGCGAACGAGAGAAGGACCGCGCCGCACGCGACGAGCGCCACCAGCCGTCGCGTCAGAAAACGCGCGCCCAGCAGCCCGCTCACCAGGAACCCGGCGAGCGGCAGGAGCGGGATGAGCCAGAGAAGCCGCAGCATCATCTCACCAGCGCATCAGGCTGGCGTCCTCGACATCGGTCGTCCGGCGGCGACGGAACAGCGCGATGACGATGGCCAGCCCGACGGCCGCCTCGGCGGCCGCCACGGTCATGACGAAGAAGACAAAGATGTGCCCCGCCATCGATTGACCTTCGTGGGCGAACGCGACGAACGTCAGGTTGACGGCGTTCAGCATCAGCTCGATGCACATCAGGATGACGATGGCGTTGCGCCGCACCAGGACGCCGACGCAGCCGATGGTGAACAGCAGCGCGCCGATCAGCAGGAAGAATTCCACGCGCATCAGCGCAACCTTCGCTTGGCCAGCACCACCGCCCCGATCATGGCGGCGATCAGCAGGATCGACGCCGATTCGAAGGCGAACTGGTACCGCGTGAACAGGAGACGGCCGATCTCGCGCGCCGTGCCGAAGCCGGCGTCGTAGCCCCCGGGGTCGAAGTACGGCGCCTCGCCGCGGTTGCGGATGGCGTGGAACATCAGGGCCGCGAAGACGGCGCCCAGGGCGATCGCCCCGGACCGCATCGGGCCGCCGCCGATCCGCAGTCCTTCCTCCAGCCTGATGTTGAGCAGCATGACGACGAACACGAACAGGACCATGATCGCCCCCGCGTAGATGATCACCTGGATGACCGCGAGGAACTGCGCGTTCAGGATCAGGAAGAAAAGGGCGATGCAGAACAGGTTCATGATCAGGAACAGGACCGACACCATCGGGTTCGGGTGGATGACGACCATGACCGCCGACATGATGGCGACGAAGCCGATGATCCACGACCAGAACTCGAGGCTCACGAGCTCGCGGAGATTCAGCGCCACGAGCACCGTCGCGATCGCCCCGACCGCGATACCGGCCGGGATCGAACGCGCAGGCAGGAGCGATCGGACGGCCGCGAAGACGGCGATGAGACCGATCAGGCCCAGAAGCAGGACCACCGCTCCGCTCCATTCCGGCGTCCGGGCGGGGTCCGCCCCGCCTGGATCAATTCGCCCGCATCAGGACCAGGAACGATACCCACAGGATGTTGGCCAGCCCGATCGGCAGCAGACCCTTCCAGCCCAGGTTCATGAGCTGGTCGTAGCGGAAGCGCGGGATCGTCCAGCGCACCCAGACGTACACGAACAGGAAGAAGCCGACCTTGGCGCAGAACGCCAGGACCTGGATGATCGCCGCCGCGATCTCGGACAGCCCGAGACGCGCCAGCCCGGGCACGTGATAGCCGCCCAGGTACAGCGTCACCACGAGGGCCGAGGCGGTGACCATGTTGGCGTACTCGGCCATGTAGAACATCAGGAAACGCATGCCGGAGTATTCCGTATGGTAACCCGCGACCAGCTCGGTCTCCGCCTCGGGCAGGTCGAACGGCAGGCGGTTGGTCTCCGCGAAGGCCGCCGTCAGGAACACCAGGAAGCCGGGAAGCTGGTAGAGGATGTTCCAGCCGTGGTCGATCTGGTGCGCGACGACGTCGGACAGGCGCAGCGACCCGGTCGTCATGAGCACGCCGATGATGGCGATGCCGATCGCCAGCTCGTACGAGATGAGCTGCGCGGAGGAGCGCAGCCCCCCCATCAGCGAATACTTGTTGTTCGAGGACCAGCCGGCGAGCGCCACGCCATACACCCCCATCGACGAGAACGCCAGGACAACCAGGATGCCGTTGTCGACGTCGGCGATCTGCAGCGCGATCCGGTGCCCGAACAGGCTCAGCGTGGGGCCGATCGGCACGACCGCGAAGGTCACCAGAGCGGGGACGAAGATCAGCATCGGCGCCAGCAGGTAGACCGGCAGGTAGACGTGCGGCGGGGCGACCTCCTCCTTGAACAGGAACTTGACGCCGTCGGCCAGCGGCTGCAGAAGACCCAGGGGGCCGACCCGGTTGGGGCCCTGGCGATCCTGGATCCAGGCGGAGACGCGTCGCTCGACCCAGCTCATGTTGGCGACGACGGTCATGACGACGAAGAAGAACAGCGCGATCTTGACGCCCGACTCGATGAGGACGCGCGCGATCACCGGATCCATCTCAGCTCCCCGCCGGGGCGATGCTGCCGGCGAGCCCGGCCCCGCCGACCGCGGGTGCGCCGCCGGCGTACGCCTCGCCCGCCACCGCTTCCGCCGCCGGCGCGCCGGTCTCCCCGAGGACCTTGTAGGAGAGCCCCCTGAACGCGGGGACCGTCGCAGCCACCTCGTCGAAGATCGCCGCGGGCGTGGCGTACTCGCTCGTCAGGTCGAAGCGGCGTCCCAGGTCGCGCAGGATGCGCCAGACCGGGTCGGCCTCGCCGGCAGGACGAACGCCGGCGCGCAGCCGCTGCACCCGCCCCTGGAAGTTCACCATCGTCCCTTCGAACTCGCCGTAGCCGCACGCCGGGAACGCCACGTGGGCGCGCTCGACCGTCGGGCTCTTCCACCAGTCGATGACGATCAGGACGTCGAGCCGGTCGAGAAGGGCGGTCGTGACGCCCGGGAGCTCCAGCAGGTCCTCGCCGACCACGACCAGACCGCGCACGCGCCCGGCGGCGACGTCGTCCACGATCTCCTTCACGCGGCCGGCGGAGGGCCCCCCGACACCGATCAGCCGCGCCCCGCGGGCGTTCGGCGTCTTGTCCCGGCGGATCAGCAGCTCATCGTCGGCCCCGTCCTCGTGCGGCGGCACGGCCAGGCGGGAGATTCCGGCGAGATCGCCGAGCACCTTCCGGGAGACGTGGAGATCCTCGACCGACAGGCGCGCGGAGACGATGCCCGCCAGGGCGCCCGCCCCGCGGCTCTTCGCGACGCCGCGCAAAAGCTCGGCCGCCCGATCGAAGGCGGCGTCCCACGCCGCCGCGGACGGGCGCACGACCGGGCGCTCGAGCCGCGGCCGCTCGTACAGGGCGGCGTACGACTGTCGCCCGGCGTCGCACATCCAGTAGGCGTTCACGTCCGGGTTGGCGCGCGGGGTCATGCGGTGCAGGCGGTTGCGGAAGGCGGCCAGGTAGACGTTGCAGCCGCGCGCGCAGCCGGCGCACACCGATGGCACGTTCTTGAGGAACCAGACGCGCGACTTGAAGCGGAACGGCTTCCAGGTGAGGGCGCCGACCGGGCAGACATCGACGGTGCAGCCGGAGTACGGATTGTCCAGGGGCTTCCCCGGGAAGGTCCCGATGATCGCGTGGTCTCCTCTTTGGAACAGGGCCAGCTCGTGGCTCTCGCTGATCTCGTCGCAGAATCGGATGCAGCGCGTGCACTTGATGCAGCGCTCGCCGTCGAACACCACGCTCCGGCCGATGTCGTAGCGCTTCGGGGAGTGCACCTTCTCGTCCACGAAGCGGCTGACGCCCCGGCCGTAGTCCTTCTCGTACGACTGCAGGCGGCACTCGCCCGCCTGATCGCAGATCGGGCAATCCAGGGGATGGTTGATCAGCAGGAACTCCTGGATGCCGGCGCGCACGGTCCGGACCCTCTCGTTGCCGGTGCGCACGACCATGCCGGGCGCCACGACAGTGGCGCATCCGATCTGCAGCTTCGGCACCTTCTCGATTTCGACCAGGCACATCCGGCAGTTGCCGGCGATGCTCAGCCCGGGGTGGTAGCAGTAGTGCGGGACCAGGAGACCCGCTTTCTCTGCCGCCTGCAGGACGGTGGTCCCCTTCTTCACCACGACCGGCCGGTCGTCGATGACGAGGGCCACCTCGTCCGGCCCGGGTTGCGGCGCGGCGCCGGCGGCGCCCGCGGGCGGACGCGGCAGGTTCGGCGAGTGCGGTGGTGGGCTGGTGTCGTCCATGGCGTCTCAGCGCACGGTGGCGGGCCGCATCGGGCAGGCCCCACGCCGCGCGTGCTCCTCGAACTCGTCGCGGAACGTCTTGACATAGGAATCGACGGGCCACGCGATCGCCTCGCCGAACGGGCAGATCGTGTTCCCCTCGATCTTCACGGCGATGTCGGCCAGGAGGCCGACGTCCTCACGGCGTCCCTCGCCCCGCTCGAGACGCGACAGGATCTTCACGATCCATCCCGTCCCCTCGCGGCAGGGCGTGCACTGCCCGCACGACTCGTGCGCGTAGAAGCGGGCGATGTTCAGAAGGGCCGCGACCATGCAGGTGCCGCTGTCCATGACGATGCCGCCGGCCGAGCCGAGCGAGGTCCCGGCGGCGGCGAGCGAGTCGAAATCCATCAGCACGTCGCACTTCGACGCCGGCAGGATCTTCATGGAGGAGCCGCCGGGCACGGCCGCCTTCAGCGGGCGATCCGGGTGCGCCATGCCGCCGGCGTACTCGTTCAGGAGCTCGAGGAACGGCACGCCCAGCGGCGCCTCGTAGACTCCGGGACGCTTGACGTCGCCCGACAGGCAGAACAGCTTCGGTCCCGTGTTCTTCGGGGGTCTCCCGATCGAGGCGAACCAGGCGGCGCCGCGCTCGGCGATCAGCGTGACGTTGGCGAGCGTCTCGACATTGTTGATGATCGTCGGGCAGCCGTACAGACCGACCACGGCCGGAAAGGGCGGCTTGATCCGCGGGTAGCCCCGCTTGCCCTCGAGCGACTCCAGGAGCGCCGTCTCCTCGCCGCAGATGTACGCCCCGGCCCCCCTATATATAAGGATATCGAGGTCGTAGCCACTCCCCTGGATGTTCTTGCCCAGGAACCCTTTGGCGTAGGCCTCCCCCACCGCCCGCTCGAAGGTCCGGTAGCCCTGATGGAATTCGCCGCGGATGTAGAAGAAGGCGAGCTGGCACTCGATGGCGTAGGCGGACAGGATGATCCCTTCGAGCACGAGGTGCGGGTCCTTCTCGATCAAGAGACGATCCTTGAAGGTTCCCGGTTCGCTCTCGTCGGCGTTGACGCACAGGTAGCGCGGCCGGTCCTTGGTCTTCGGCAGGAACCCCCACTTCATGCCGGTCGGAAACCCCGCGCCGCCGCGGCCGCGCAGGCCGGAGTTCTTCACTTCGTCGACGAGCCTCTCCGGCGCCGTCTCTTTCAAGATCCGTCGCAGCCCCTGGTAGCCGCCCGACGCCAGGTACGAGTCGATCCCATCGGAGCCCGGCTTGCGGATGTTGCGCGTCAGGACCGCCTCGAACGCCATGCGCTACTCCAGGCCCTTCAGGATGTCGTCCATCGCGGCCGCGTCGACCGGCCCGTATTCCCGGTCGTTGATCTGGATGAACGGCGCGCGGTCGCAGGCGGCCAGGCATTCGACCGAGACCAGAGAGAACTTGCCGTCGGGTCGCGTCTGGCCATCCCGGATGCCGAGACGCGCCTGGACGTGCCGCATCAGCTCGTCCGCGCCCCGTAGCGCGCACGGCAGCGTGCGGCAGACCTGGATGTGATGGCGCCCGACCGGGGCGCGATGGAACATCGTGTAGAACGACACCACTCCGGCCACGAACGCCGGGGAGACGCCGATCTTCCCGGCGACGTATTCCATCGATTCGTCCGAGACATGCCCTTTCTCCTCCTGGACGAGGTAGAGGGCCGGAAGCAGCGCCGAGCCCTTCTTCGGGTAGCGGCCCAGGAGGGCGTCGATCTTGCGATCGGTCTCGGGGCGGACGGGAACGGTCACCGGTCCACCTCTCCCATGACCGGGTCGAGACTGGCGATCACGGCGATCAGATCCGAGAGCAGCGCTCCGACCGCCATTTTCTCGATCGCCTGCAGGCTGATGAACGACGGCGACCGGATCTGCAGCCGATAGGGCGACTTGTCCCCCTCGCTCTTGAGGTAGAACCCGAGCTCCCCCTTGGGAGCCTCGATGGCGTGGTACACCTGGCCGAGGGGCCCCTTGATCCCCTCGGTGACCAGCATGAACTGCTCGATCAGCTCCTCCATGCTGGTCAGGACGCGTTCCTTCTTCGGGAGGGTGATCTTCGGGTCGTCGACCGAGATGGGGCCGTCGGGAAGCCGGCGCAGCGCCTGGTCCAGGATGCGCACGCTCTGGCGCATCTCTTCGAGACGCACCAGGTAGCGATCGTAGGCGTCCCCCTCCCTCCCCACGGGGACGTCGAATTCGTACGACTCGTAGCCGCTGTACGGCTCGGTCCGGCGCACGTCGTGGGCGACACCGGTGCCGCGCAGGTTCGGTCCCGTCAGACCGAGCGCAATCGCGTCGGCGGAGCCGATCCGGCCGACACCCTGCGTGCGCCGCATCCAGATCCGGTTCCGGGTCAGGAGCGAGTCGACCTCGTCGAGCGCGGCCGGGAACGCGTCGATGAAGGCCCGGACCTGGTCGGTCCAGCCGGACGGCAGGTCGCGCATCAGCCCGCCGACCCGCGTGTACGACGTCGTCAGGCGGGTGCCGGTGAGCGCCTCGATGATGTTGTAGAGCGTCTCACGCTCGCGAAAGGTGTGAAAGAAGACGGTCGCCGCCCCGAGGTCGAGCGCGCCGGTGCCCAGCCAGAGCAGGTGCGCCGAGATGCGCGCGATCTCGCAGCACATCACGCGGATCACCTGCGCTCGCGGCGGCACGGTGATCCCGAGAAGCTTTTCGACCGCCAGGATGTACCCGACGTTGTTGGACAGGGGCGCGAGGTAGTCGAGCCGGTCGGTGTAGGGAACGAACTGGTTGTAGGTCATCCCCTCGGCGATCTTCTCCATGCCGCGGTGCAGGTAGCCGACGTGTGGCTGGACCGATGTGACCACCTCGCCGTCGAGCCTCAGCACCAGCCGCAGCACCCCGTGGGTCGACGGGTGCGACGGTCCCATGTTGATCACCATCGTGTCCCCGTGCAACGCATCCTCCGTGTCGGGAGGGACGGGCCGCATCGAGGGGGCGGGCGGCGCGGGCAGGTGCTCCATCTAGACGCTCTCCATGTCGCGGAAGCCGGGCGAGGCCGCGCGGCCGGGCGTCCTCGTATCGGACGGGACGCCCTCGACATCGAAGTCCTTGCGCAGCGGGTGGTAGGGGTAGTCCTCGGGCATGATGATCCGCCGCAGGTCCGGGTGCCCCTTGAAGCGCACGCCGACGAGGTCGTACACCTCGCGCTCCGGCCAGTTCGCCCCGGACCAGATCGATGTGACGCTGTCGACCGTCTCGGTCTCCTTCAGGCGTACCGTGAGGCGCAGCCGGTGGTTTTTGGCGGTGGAGTAAAGATGATAGAGGACCTCGTAGTCGTAGTCGCGGTTCAGGTAATGCAGACCGGTGACGACCGTCAGCATGTCGAACGCCGTCTCGGGATCGTCCCTGAGATACCGGGCGATCTCGAGGATCCCGTCCCGGGAGACGACGGCGGTGATCTCGCCGCGGAATTCGGTGACGTCCAGGAGCGCCCCGGGGAAACGCTCCCTCAGGCGGTCGATCACGAACCGCGGCGGCGAGGGCTCGATAAAAGGACCTTCCAATTTAGTCCCAATCCAGAGCGCCGCGCCGCCAGCAGTACAGGTAGCCGGCCACGAGAACGCCGATGAACACCGCCATCTCCCAGAACCCCGGCAGACCCAAGTCGCGGAATACCGTCGCCCACGGGTACAGGAAGGCGGCTTCGATGTCGAACAGGATGAACAGCATCGCGACCATGTAGAAGCGGATGGTGTACCGCTTGCCCGCCGGCTCGAGGGGATCGACGCCGCACTCATACGGCGACAGGTCGGTGCGGCTTGCCCGACGGCGCCCGAGGATGGTCGACAGGCCCAGGATGGTACCCGCGAGCAGGGCGGCCAGGACGACCTGGAGGCCGATCGGCACGTAATCGATCACGCGGTCTCCCGGTCCGCGGCGGTCGCCGCCACTTCGTGATATTTTTCACAAATGCCGGCCCGATGCGACGCGGCATGGCCCGAATGGAAGTCGTCATGCTAGCACCGCGCTTCTCGGGGTGTCAACGCGGGAGGACCGCGGCACCCGCGTGCGGAGCGGCGAGCGGCCCCACCGGGCACGGGTCCGGCTCGCTTCGCGAGCCTCCCCTCCCTTCGCCTCACGCCCACCCACCGCGCAGAAAGCGCGCGCTGGGGCCCGGCGCTCGGTCTCAGAGGGCCCGGCGGGACCGCTCGCCGCTCCGCACTCGTGCCCGCTTCGTCCCCGTCACACCCGTAGAAGCGCCGTCCACAATCGACTGACACGGGTCGTGCACGCTCGCTGCGCCGCGTGCCCGCCTCGCTCTGAGAACTGCGTGTGGGTGGGGTGACCCGGGTGCGGGGGAGCCGGCCCGGGCGGCGGCGCGGGGCCTTCGAGCCGGCGACGGGGCCCCACGTTTTCCAGTGGGGCAGGCGCCAGGCGAGCAGAGGCGGAGCCCGCCGATCCACCGCAAAGCGGTTGCGCGCGGAGGCGTGCCCCGCGCCGCCGCCCGGGCCGGCTCCCCGGAGGCTGGGACGCGCCGCATGTCAGGGTTTCAGTGGGCCGGGGGAAGGGCGAGGGGCGGACGCGCCGCCGGACGCCGCAGCCAGGCCTCGACCTGCGCGGCAAGCGTCGCCACGCGCTCGGGCCGGGCCCCTGCCAGATCGTTCTCCTCGTTCGGATCGCGGGCCAGGTCGTACAGGCGGTGACGGCCGTTCGAGGCCCAGTGCAGCTTCTCGCCGCCGACACGGTAGGCCACGAGGGCCCGGTCCCAGGGGTCGATCCGGGTCTCCGGGAAGTACTGGTGGATGATCTCCAGGAACTGGATCGGCCGCGCGAACTCGCTGATGATCGCAGGCGCCGCCCTCGGGCCGGGTCGCGTCAGGCCGGTCACACCCGGCAGCGGCAGCGCCTCGGGCGCGGCCGGGTCGTCATCCTGAACACCGCGGGGACGGATGCCGGCCAGCCCCAGGAGCGTCGGATAGAGATCCTGGAGCATCACCGGTCCGGCGAGCCGCTGGCCGCCGGAGATCGCCCGCGGGTACCGCACGATCAGCGGGATACGCAGAAGCTCGTCGAACACATTCAGCTTGTGATCCAGAAACCCGTGCTGGCCGATCGCCTCGCCATGATCCGAGGTGATCACGACCACCGTCTCGTCCAGCAGCCTCCGGTCCCTGAGGAACCGGGCCAGCTCGCCCACGCGCCGGTCGACGTAGGCGATCTCGCCATCGTAGAGATCGGACAGGATGCCGAGATCCCCCGGCCTCAGGCCCCCCAGCCCGAGGACGTAGCGAAGCTCCTGGGGGTGCCCGAAGTGCCGCAGCCGCTCGACCGCCGCCGGCTCGGTCCCGGCGGCGAGGAAGCGGGATCGCTCCGGTTCCGGGGGGTTGTAGGGGATGTGCGGCTCCAGGTAATTGATGAACATGAAGAACGGCTGGTCGCGAGCGAGCTTCGACTCGCGCCACTCGAGCCAGCGCTCGACCTTGGAGTTCAGCCAGGACGCCCCGGCGTCCGCATTTTCCCCGCCCCCTTCTACCCCGCTGCCGGCCTTCCAGGCCTCCTCGTAGCTGTCGAACCCCTGGCCGAACCCATACTGGCGGCCGACCCAGGGGTTGGCCGCATAGGCGACGGTACGGTAGCCGCCGTCGTGGAAGGCCTCCGCCAGGGTGTACAGGCGGTCCTCGAGGATCAGGTGTCCCGAATCGGCGCCGTGAGACGAGGGATAGAGTCCGGTGAACAGGCTGGCATGGGCCGGAAGGGTCCAGGGGGCCGGGGTGTAGGCCTGCTCATAGACGACCCCTTCCCGGGCCAGTTTCGCGATTTCGGGGGTGGTCTGGCGCGCGTAGCCGTCGAAGGAGAAGCGGTCGGCGCGCGCGGTGTCGATCACCACCAGAAGGACGTTCGGCCGGACGCTCTGGCCGCACGCCGGGAGGCTGGAAAAGAGCAGGAGTCCGGCCAGACGCCCGGCCCACGGCCAGACCGGGGCCGGACGGACCCGGCTCATCGACCGCCGGTGCCGCCCCCGCCCGTGCTCTCCGCCGCCCCACCGAGGGCATCGGGGAACGGCCTCCACACCGTGGTGCTCCCGGGGCCGAAGGTGAAATCGCGCGGCAGGGAGAAGGCCGCGGCGGCGGCGCTCGCCCCGGCGGGCCTGAACTCCATCCCGGGGACGTCGCCCAGATGAGTCCTGGGACGGTACGGCATCGTGCGGCGCGAATCATTGCTGGGCATGGTCATGCTCTTGGCCTCGAGCAGCGTTCCCTGGACCCGCTGGAGCTCGACGAGAGACTTGTTGTAATCGACGATCGCCTGGTTCTCGCGGCTTTCGGCGGTGCTCAGATCGGTCTGGAACGACAGGACCTGGAACGAGGTGCTCATGCCGTTCTCGAACTTCTTCTGCTCGGCGTCCAGTTTTTCGCGCTGCAGGCGGGAGTTCACCTGGGCCGCCCTGACGCGCTTCAGGTTCGTGGTGACCGTCCGCACCGCGGTGCGCACCTCGACCCGGGCCCCTTGCTCGGCGGTCTCCAGCCGGTAGCGCGACTGCGTCACCTGGTACTCGGCGCCCGTGAAGCCGGCGTCCGCCAGCCGGTTGCCCAGAGGGACGTTCATCGACAGGAGGACCGACCAGTTGGTCTGCCTGCGATCGTTGAGGTCGGTGATCGAGTCGTGATAATTCGTGGACGCGAATCCGGGATTGCCGTATGTACCGGTGAAATCGAGCCCCCAGCGCTTCTGGTTCCTGCGGAACGCGAGAGTCGCCTCCTGGCTGCTCAGATCGAGACGGGCCTGCTCGAGGTCCGGGCGGGATTTCATCGCCGTGGCCACGGCGGCGTCCATGTCGGGATTGACCTCGACGAGGGGCGGCGCGTCGCTCGGCTGGATCGGCTGCCCCCACACCGGCGAGTCCTTCGGCACGTTCATGATCCTGCGCATCGCGTCCTCGGCGGTCCAGACGAGGTTCTCGCCGGTGATGACCGCCTCCTCGCGGTCGGCCATGCCCGCCTCGGCCTGCGTGATCTCGATGGGGGCCAGGGTGCCGACCCGCACCTTGATCCGGTTCTCCTCGAGGAAATCCTGGGCCAGCTTCAGGGCCGCCCTCTGGGTCTTCAGATTCATGATGGCGAAGTTCAGGTCCCAGTACGCCTTCTCGGTCGCCGCGAGGGTGTCGAGGACCGTCTGCCTGAACTGCGACTCGCTGATCCCCAGATTGTTGTGCGCCACGATGATCAGCGTGCGGTTGGCCGCCTTGCCGAAATTCCGCAACAGAGGCTGTATGAAGGTGAGCAGGTACTCGGTCCGGTAATTGGTCCTCAGACCCAGATCGGTCTTCGTGCCGGACGGATCGATCAGGGCGCTCTTGGTGTCCTCGTGGCTGGGGTTCAGATCGATGCGGTAGCGTCCGCCTGTGAGAAGGGGGTCCTCGAAGCCGATGTTGTAGATATGGTTCCTGTCGGTCGAGTCGAACCGTCCCGCGACGAACGCCGAGAAGCCGCTGAACTGATCCTGCTTGTCGGTGGCGGAGCCGGAGAAGAACGGATCCAGGAACGACTCCGCGGCGATGACCTTCGACTCGCTCTGGAGCGGATCGAAGCTGCGCACCGCGATGTCCAGGTTGTTTTCCAGCGAGGTCGTCAGGGCGGCCTGGAGCGACAGGACGTAGGGCGACGCGGCGGGGGGCTGCGCACCGGGCGGAGTCTCCGCCGTCGCGGGCGGAGCGGCCGGAGCCCCCTGCGCCAGGGCGGCGGGCGCCGCCGCGGCGGGCAGGAGGATCAGGGACAGGAGAAGAGCCACCGTAGGGCGCGCCACGCGTCGTGTCATCAGATCACCTCGATCAGCCGTCGCTGCTCATGAAACGGGGGAAGGAACGGATCCTTCCCCCAGCACGAATGCCGGTCCTCGTTCCGCCTGTGTGACGTCTATACGGTCGATCCCGCCGGTAAGTTCCGCCGGACCGCTTCGTCCGGCGCGCCGCTCACCGGCCGGTACCGCCTCCCGGCTCCGGATACAGGTGACAGGCCACCCAGTGACCCGGCGCCACCTCCAGGAGCGGCGGGTCCTCCCGCGGGCACGCCTCGATGACGCTCGGGCAGCGCGTGTGAAACCTGCACCCGGACGGGGGCTGGGCGGGCGACGGCGGGTCGCCGCGCAGCACCGCCCGCTCCCTCGCCCTCGCCGGGTCGGGGATCGGTATCGCCTGCAGGAGCGCCCTAGTATACGGGTGAAGCGGGTTCCTGAAAATCTCCTCGCGCGTCGCCACCTCGACGATCCGGCCCAGGTACATGACCGCCACCCGGTTTGCGATGCGCTCGACCACCGCCAGGTCGTGGGCAATGAACAGGTACGCGATGCCGAACTCGTCCTGCAGGTCGATGAGCAGGTTGATCACCTGGGCCTGGACGGAGACGTCCAGGGCCGACACCGGCTCGTCCGCGACGATCAGCCGGGGCTTGAGTGACAGGGCGCGGGCCACCCCGATCCGCTGTCTCTGCCCGCCCGAGAATTCGTGGGGATACCGATCCCGCATGGAGGGATCGAGACCGACCCGGCGCAGGAGCGCCGCCACCATCTCGTCGCGCTCTTTGCGCCCCGCTCCGATCCGGTGGATGTCGAGCGGCTCGCGCACGATGCTGCCCGCCTTCATGCGCGGGTTGAGCGAGCCGTACGGGTCCTGAAAGATGACCTGGATGAGACGCCGCATGCGCCGCATGGCGCGCGGCTTGAGAGCAAGAAGGTCGACCCCGTCGAACACGATCGACCCCGACGTGGGCTCGAGCAGCCGCAGGATGCAGCGTCCGGTCGTGGTCTTGCCGCTCCCGGACTCCCCCACCAGTGCGAGCGTCTCCCCGGGCGCGATGCGGAGCGACACGCCATCCACGGCCCGCACCCATCCCGAAATGCGCGACAGGACCCCGCGGCGGATCGGGAAGTGCTTCTTGAGATCACCCACCTCCAGGAGGGCGCTCACCGAGGGGTGCCCTCGGGATCGTGGTGCTTGTAGCAGGCGACCATGCCGTCACCCTTCGGCAGGAGCCGGGGCGTATGTTCCCGGCACTCCGTCATCACGTCGGGGCAGCGGGGGTGGAACGCGCAGCCCGGCGGCAGCCGGGCCAGGTCGGGGACGCTTCCTTCGATGGACGGCAGGCGTCTCCCGCCCCGGCCGGCGCCGGCCGCCGCATCGCCCAGCCGCGGCATCGACCGCAGGAGACCCGCCGTGTAAGGGTGCATCGGCGTGGCGAACAGGGGGCGGACGCCGGCCTCCTCCACGATGCGGCCGGCGTACATGATCGCGACCCGGTCGGCCATCTCGGCGATCACACCCAGATTGTGGCTGATCAGCAGGAGGGACAGGCGAAGGTCGTCCTTGAGCGCGCGCAGCAGGTCGAGGATCTCCGCCTGCAGCGTGACATCCAGGGCGGTGGTCGGCTCGTCGGCGACCAGAATCGAGGGGCGGCAGGCGAGCGCCATGGCGATCAGGACGCGTTGCCGCATGCCCCCCGACATCTGATGGGGATACTCGCGCGCCCGCCGCGCCGCGTCCGGGATCCGCACCCGCTCCATGAGCCGGACCGCCTCGCGCAGCGCCTCCTTCTTCTTCATGATCCCGTGCACGATGAGACCCTCGGCGATCTGGTAGCCGACGGTGAACACGGGATTGAGGGCGGTGGAGGGCTCCTGGAAGACGAGGGCGATCTCGCGGCCGCGGTAGCGCCGCATCCGGCGCTCGGGCAGCGTCATCAGGTCGACCCCCTTGTAGACGACGCGACCGGAGACGACGCGGCCGGGGTGAGGGACGAGACGGACGATCGACAGAGCCGTGACGCTCTTGCCGCAACCGGACTCGCCGACCAGGCCGAGCGTCTCGCCCTCGTCCAGATGGAGCGAGACGCCGTCGACGGCGCGCACCTCGCCCCCTTCGGCGGCGAAACGCACCGACAGGTCGGTGATCTCGAGAATGCGTGGCACCGCGTTCTCCCGCCGCGCCGGCCGCAGGACCGGCGCCTCAGACCCCGGAGGCCGGCCGGTAGGACCCGAAGACGGCACGCAGCCGGTCGGAGATTTCACCCAGGGTGGCGCGCGTCTCGACCGCCTGCAGGATCCCCGGGAGCAGGTTCTCTCCACCGCGCGCCGCTCTCTCGACGGAGGCGAGCGCCGCGTCCACCGCCGCCCGCTCGCGGCGTTCCTTGAAGGCCGCCAGGCGGGCCCGCTGCTCCTCCTCGATACGGGGATCGATCTTCTGGATCGGGACGGACGGTGCGGCGCCCTCCCCGCCCTCGTCCTGGAAACGGTTGACGCCGACGATGACGCGGGCGCCGGCGTCGATCTCCTTCTGGTAGCGGAAGGCGGCCTCCTGGATCTCCTTCTGCTGGAACCCGGTCTCGATCGCCTTCACGGTGCCGCCCAGGGCGTCGATCCGGGCGAGATACGCCCGCGCCCTCTCCTCGATTCCGGTGGTGAGCGCCTCGAGGGCGTACGAGCCTCCCAGCGGGTCGATGGTGTCGGCCACGCCGCTCTCGTGCGCCAGGATCTGCTGGGTGCGGAGCGCCACGGTCGCCGATCTCTCGGTGGGCAGCGCCAGCGCCTCGTCCATGGCGTTGGTGTGCAGGCTCTGCGCCCCGCCCAGGACGGCGGCCAGCGCCTGCACCGCCACCCGGGCGACGTTATTGTGCGGCTGCTGCGCCGTGAGGGTCGAGCCGCCCGTCTGGGCGTGGAAGCGCATCTGCATGGCGCGCTCGCTCCTGGCCTTGAAGCGCTCCTTCATGATCCGGGCCCAGACACGCCGCGCCGCGCGAAACTTGGCGATCTCCTCGAGGAAGCCGTTGTGAGCGTTGAAGAAGAACGACATCTGCCCGGCGATCTCCTCGATCGGCAGCCCGGCGTCGCGCACCGCCTCGAGATACGCGATGCCGTTCGCGAACGTGAAGGCGACCTCCTGCACCGCCGTGGCGCCCGCCTCGCGGATGTGATAGCCGCTGACGCTGATGGCGTTCCAGCGCGGCAGCACCTCGCGGCACCACGCGAACACGTCGGTGGCGATGCGCAGCGAGGCGGCGGGCGGGTAGACGTAGGTGCCGCGCGCGATGTACTCCTTGAGCACGTCGTTCTGCACGGTGCCGGAGAGCTGCGCCGGCGGGATGGCGCGCGAGCGGGCGACCGCCACGTACAGGGCCAGGAGGATCGCCGCCGTGGCGTTGATGGTCATCGAGGTCGACACGGCCTCGAGCGGGAGATCGCTCAGGAGCGCCTGCATGTCGTCGATCGTGTCGATGGCGACGCCGACCCGGCCCACCTCGCCCTGCGCGGACGGGTGATCGGAGTCGTACCCCATCTGGGTGGGGAGATCGAAGGCGACCGACAGCCCGGTCTGCCCCTGCGCCAGGAGATAACGCAGCCGCCGGTTGGTCTCGCGCGCGTCGCCGAAGCCGGCATACTGCCGCATCGTCCAGAAGCGGCTGCGGTACATGGTCGGCTGCACGCCGCGGGTGAACGGGTAGGCGCCGGGCAGGCCGAGATCCTCCGTGTAGGAGAGATCCTCGATGTCGAGGGGGGTGTACAGCCGCTCGATCGGCATCCCGCCGGTCGTCTCGAACCGCGGCGCGCGCTCCGGCAGACGCGACAGGACCTCGCGCAGCGGGCCTTCGGCCCAGTCCTCCAGCAGTTTCGCGAGGCTGCGTTCCTTGCGGTGACTCACACGAAGAAACTACCACAGATGGATAGACAAAAGGCGGGGCCCGGCCGGGTCCCGCCTTCGTCCCTCCACCCCACGCGCGGCGCCCCCTTCGCCACGTGCGCCGGGGCAGACGGCAAGTCTCGCTACGGACAGGTGCCGGGCGCCACGAGGATCGTCCCGTCGCTCTTCCGCCCAAGGGCGTCGCGTGCGCCCGACGCGATGGCGCTGTGACCGACGAGGTAGTAATAGATCTGTCCGGAGGCCGGCGCCACCGTATCGAGGACCGACACCGTGCTCCCGACCGCCGCCTGCGGCAGATCCGACCGGAAGCAGGTCAGGCTCGCAAGGTTGGGATCGCCGATCGTGGTGGTGAAGAGGCCGCGGAAGACGTCGTAGCCGCTGACGGAGGTCGGCTGCGGCCGCGCCGTCCAGGCCACCGACACCGTCGGGCTGCTCACCACCGACAGATTGATCGTGATGTCCGCCCCGTCGCCCGAATAGACCATGGCCGGTGACGTGGCGCCGGTGGTCCCGGTGCACTGGAAATTGGCGCTGCAGCGGACGAACAGCTGATAGGTGGCGTCGACCAGCGGCGCGTCGATGAAGAAATTGTTCGTCGTCCAGTCCTCGACCACCTTGCCGTCCCTCACGAAGCGGAACTGCGCGACCCCGCCAACGCAGCCGCCGGGCAGCGACGAGGCCGACGCGTCCAGCGTGAGCTTCTCGCCCCGCTCGATGACGTTGTCTCCGTTGGAGTCCCGGATCGTGAGCGCCGCGGTGGTTCCGTGATCGCCCAGGGCGGGATTACAGGTGGCCGGGCAGACGCCGGGCTGCGGCGTCCTGGTATCCGGCGTCGGCGTCAGCTGATTCACGATCTCGCCCGTGAGGCGGATGTCGTCGATCCACCAGCCGTCGTCGTTCTGGCTCCGGGTCCAGGAGGTGCCCCCGTACTCCTCGTAGCTCTGCGCGGTCGTGTTGAACTCCCAGGACTGGGCGATCCACCGGATCCGCACTCTCTGACCGAGGTACGGGTGAAGGTCGAACTTGGTCTGGACCCAGTTGCCGTTGCCGACGCTGCTCAGGTCGCCGGGACCGGGGCACTCCTTGGTCGTGGAGCGGTCCCACTTCCAGCCGCAGTTCGACCAGACGCCGAGCGGCCAGCACATCGTTTCGTGCACGCCGCGCGGGGCGTACGGGGCGGTGCCGGCATCGGTCGGGGTCCACTGGCAATAGGTGGGCGAGATCTGGAAATCGCTCCAGATCTGCGGGATGTGATCGTAGACGTTCTGGAACGGCACCAGCTTGTCCCAGACACCCCAGTTGTCGGTCGCCGGGTTCGCGTCCTGGTCGACCTGGATCTGCACGTCGCCGTAGTCGAAGGCCTGCCCCGGCTTGGCGTTGAGGCCGGGCTCGTCGTTGCTCATCATCTGGGCGATCTGGTAGAAGCTCAGCTCCAGGTCGTTGGTGTCGGGGAACAGGGCCAGGTTGATCGGCCGGGTCATGAAGGCGGCGATCTGCCGGAATCGCGTCGTGTCCTTCAAGGGGTCGGCCAGGTCGTAGTGGTATCCCCAGTGCAGCGAGTTGCTGCCGCTGTGAGCCAGGCTGTCGTTGACCGGCGTCATGTGCTTCGCGCTGTTCGGGCAGCAGGGGTTCGCAAGAGTGCAGTTGGGGGGGGTCGGAGCGCCGGACGGGCAATGCAGGTGCCAGTCCATGTCGTTGTCGGGATCGATGATGCATCCCGCGTCGGCGGGCGGGACGTTGAACCCGCCGCAGGCGACCACGGCCAGGCCGCCGATGCCGCCCGCCGTCGTGCGCACCGTGACACCGATGGTGTCGTTGTCGACGAACGGCGTGCCGTGCGGCTGGTCGGCGATCCCGAAGGAATTATCGCCGTCCAGGTCCGTGTCGAAGTTCTCGATCAGGATGCCGTCGTCCGAATTTCCAGGGATCCCGTCCGGACCGGCGGTCTTCACCTGCACGGCCCCGGGCGGTATGTCGAGATCGGCCAGCACGCGGATCGGCACCGCGCTCGCGGTCCCGAGCGACTCGGCGGAGGTCAGCGTCAGTCCCATGTCGAGCGTCGCCGGGTTGGAGCCCGAGGCGCTCTGCGTCGTCGTCTTGACGACCAGCTCGAAATAGTCTCCCGTGTCGTCGGCGTTCCCGGCGATCTTGTCCGGCCCCGGTGTCCCGAGCACCAGCGTCTCCCCGGCATGGAACACCGAGCGGAAGATCGACGGCCTGGTGATGCAGGCGATGTCGGGGTCGCTGCTGTTCAGGTTCAGGTAGACGTTGTTCAGGTCGAACGTCGAGGCGTTCTGGACCGTGAGGTAGATGCGCGCCGTCTCGCCGCTGTCCGGGAAGATGTCGTGATCACCGTTCGTGTCCCCCACCTGCACGCTCTTGATGACCAGTTTCGCCAGGGGCAGCGTGCGGCAGGCGACCACCATGTTGTAGGAGAGGAGATCGTCCGGCACACCGTTGTTGTCGTCGTCCCACGAGCCGACCGGGTCGCACGCGTCCCCCAGGCCGTCCGAATCGGTGTCCAGCTGGTGGTTCGTGCCGATCAGCACCGCCGGGTTGCTGATCGCCGGGCAGTCGTCGACGGCGTCGGGGACCTTGTCGACGTCGGCGTCGTCGTCGATCGTCGAGCAGTTTCCGGCGTTGGTGACGCCCCCTCTCATGCAGACTTCCTGGGTGATGAAGACGCAGGTGTTCGAAACTCCGCCGTGGCAGTCCGAGTTGGTGACGCAGACCGTCCCGGGCGACTTGCTGCACGTGCCGGTCATCGGGCACTGCGCGTTGGTCGTGCAGACGACGTCGCTGGAGCGGTTGCACGAGCCGGTCGCCAGGTTCACGGTGGCCGCGCCCTGGCAGTCTCCATCGCAGGCATCGCCCAGCTTGTCATGGTCGGCGTTCTCCTGCGCCGGGTTGTACGTGCGCACGCAGTTGTCGTTCTTGTCCTGGATTCCGTCGAGGTCGCGGTCGCCCGAGCCGCCGCACGCGATACCCTGACTGTTCTGCCCGCTGACCGGAATCTGCAGCGGATCGTAGACGTCGGGACAGTCGTCGAGCTGGTTGGAGACGCCGTCGAAGTCGACGTCGTCGAGATCGCAGACGTCACCCACGCCGTCCGCGTCGCTGTCGAGCTGGGACGGGTTGGGGACGCCGGGGCAGTTGTCGCAGTAGTCACCGATCCCGTCCGGGGTGGCGGCGCACGTGCCGCCGGTTCCGCAGTCTGCAGTGACAAGGCAGACCCTTCCGGGCGTTGGCCCCCCCGAGCAGGTCCGATCGTTGTCCTCCTGGGCCGGGTTGTACACGAGCGGACAATTGTCGTTGCCGAGCGGCGGTCCGGGGATACCGTCGCCGTCGAGGTTGTCGAAGCCGCGCTCCCCCGCCTGCCCGTCCGCGTCGGCGTCGCACAGGGGGTCGATGTAATAGACCGTCAGATTCTGATCGGCCGAAGGCGTGACAAACAGCGTCCCTGCGTTGTTGAACTGACCGGTCACCGTGATCGTGCCCCGGAACAGGCCCGGGGAGATCTCCGGGAGCGGGAAGCTCTTGATCGGAACGTTCACCCGGTTCGTCCCGGTGCTGATCTGCACGGAATCGCTGTCGGTGGCCGCCTGCACCGTCACGGAGCCGGCGCCGGTCTTCTTCGGATCGTTGACCGTCACCTCGATCGCCTCGTCACACTGGTACAGGGCCGTGCGGTCGACGACCAGCGTCGCGCACTGCTGTCCCGCCGCCTGTCCTTGCTGGCCGAAGCGCTGGCAGGCCGGCGTGTGCGGCGGCACGAACTGGCTCTCGTCCACCGGATGGACCTCGTCCCACTCCAGGACCGGGTCGTCGATCGCCAGACCGTAATCGGTCTTCCCCGAGGAGCTCTCGATCACGAAGAAGCCTATTTCGAACTGCCAGCGGGTGCCGGTCGGCCCCGAGGCGAAGAATCCGCCCGGCTCGAACGGACCGGGTCCCGTCTCGGGAAAGACCATCCCCTCGACGTAGTTGATCAGGGAGAAGTCGTAGTTGCGCGTCGGCCCGGCCACGCGCCGATCGACCGGATGACCGTCGCTCGCCAGCGGCAGCGGGTCGCTCGAGCGCGGGTACGGCAGGAAGTCGGGCGGGGCGGTCGGGATCGGGCTGGTGCTGTTCAGGTTGGTGTTGGCGGTGAAGCCGGAGAAGCCGGTCTCGTCGCCGGTCACGGTGTGGCTGCCGGTGATGGAGCCATCCGTCTCGGACAGCGGTCCGAAGGTGCGCTGCTTGACCACGTCGAGACCGGCCGGATCGATGCCGAACTGGTACGTGTCGAAGTGCCAGGTGTTGTAGTACACGCCGCCGAAGCGCGGGTAGAAGACCGTCTGGCAGAGGAGACAGTTCCGGTCGTCGCTCTCGAGGTTGGTGTCGAGGTTCACGAAGCCACCGGCGTAATGATCCTGCGTCTGCAGGTTGACGTTCATCGCCAGGCGCTGGAACTCGACGGTGTACGGGAAGCCGCGCGCATCGGGCAGCTGGTTCACCTGCGCGATGATCGGCGACTCCAGGATGTCCATGATCCTCTCGGCCTGCACCGGCGTCCCGCTATCCGACGGCATGATGTAGTTGTCGCAACCCGTGGCGGCGGCGTCCGGGGTGGTCGGGTCGGTGTCCCCGGTATGCCAGATACCGGCGCCGAGGTTCTGGAACAGGGGGGACGGGTTGTTGTCGGGGATGGCCGACTGGAATCCGCAGATCCCGGTGCGCTGGAACTCCCAGATCGGATCGCCCGCGAGCGGTCCCTGGATGCTCACCGGATGCCGGATCGGGAAGAAGCCGCCGGCATTGTGGTCGAAGTTGAACGGCACATCGTCACGCGACAGATCCGGCCCGCCCGGAGAGAACAGGATGCCGGTGTCCAGCGCGCCGTTCGGGATGACGTCGAACTCGTTGTGGTCCAGACTCCCGTCGCCATCCAGATCCTCTCCCAGCGTGTTGCGCACCGGCCCGGTCGGGCTGCCGTCGTGCGTGAACAGGGACGAGAAGGTGATGTCCTCGTCCGGAGACTGGATGCCGGTGAACGGGTTGACGACGTCGGGCGTGTCGATTTGAAGATTACGATTGAGATCGCGCACTTCCCGCCCGCCGATCGGGAAGTCGGTCGAGTAGTGCAGCGCGGCCTTGTCCGCGTTCAGCGCGTGAGTGAACGAGAACGTCTGCCGGCCGATCACCTTCGAGCGATTGCTGGAGTCGAGGGCGAGGGTCAGCGTCACGACCCGGCTGGCGATCGCCAGGGAGTTCAGGATCGTCCCGTCGACCTTGAGCGAGAAGCCGATGGCGGTGTCCTGCCCTCCGGGAAGACGGCCGATGCTTTTCGGCGAGTCGAGGACCTTCACCGCCGACGCCCCGGGGCCCGAGGGAGTCAGCGTCGCCACCACCTCCGAATAGTCGTCGCCGCGGTTGGCGTTCACGATGGCGATCGTGTACGCCAGGTTCTCGTTGGCGTCGAGGTACTGGTCGCGGTCGCAACCGCCCGACACCAGCACCGGACCGTCCGCCTGATCGCGGATCTGCAGGACACCGGAGAACAGCGACGGCTCGCAGCGCACGGTGGCGCGCGCCTGCCCCGCCACCGGCGTGTCGACGTAGTTGACGACGATGAACCGGCCGGTATCGGCCTCCAGGAGCCCGTTGTTGGAGACGGCGTTCGGCGACGCCAGACGCACCGGAACCTTCGCCGACTTGAAGCCGTGGCTCCCCGCCGGGCTCTCGGTGAAGGAGAAGCCCCGCTCGGTGTCGAGGATGTTCCCCGCCGCGTCCTGCACCGTCAGGGTGATATTCGCTCCGATGCTCGTGGTGGTCGCGTCGAGGTCGAAGACCTGCACGACGACATCGTCGGCGCAGCCGTAGACCCCCTTGTCGAGGTCGACCTGGCTGGCGGGGAAGGTATGCGACTGGCCGTTCCAGGTCTGCGAGCCGATCCCGAGGACCGGCCCCGCGATCACCAGGGCGTAGGGCTGGCCGGCCGCGTCGAGCAGACCGTTGCCGTTGCCGGTGCAGGTGCCGGTGCCCGCACCCGTGCAGCAGGGGCCGGGGTCGCCGGCGGCCGCGCACTGGGAGTTCTTCGTGTCCTCGCCCGGATCCAGCCGGAAGTTGTTGTTGGCGTCCTCTTTCTGCCCGTTGATCTGTGTGATCAGGCCGGGCGACACCCCACCGGTGCCGCGCTTCACCTTCACGCTCCAGGTCCCGACCGGTATCTGCGAATCGGCCGGCTGGCCGTTGGTGTCCACGCGCACAGCAGCCAGATGGATCGCCTCGGCGGGGTTGCGCGTGTCGCCGACGTCGGGGTCGACGGCGCCGCGCCCGAGCGACCACTGCCCGGCGCGCGGACCGCCGCCGATCTGGTAGACGTTGCCGTCATAGATGATGTTGTCGTTGGCGCTGTTCGCGCCGCAGACGCTTCCCGTCGGAGAGACATCGCCCGAGAACAGACAGTTGTCCCGTCCGGGAGACTCCAGCTCCAGGTCGAGGTCGTTCACCAGCAAGCCGCCCCCGTCGACCACGTCGGGAGGGTCGGGCCAGGCGAGCGCCACGCGCAGCGTGCCGATCGAGACCACGCGGCCGCCGCCCGACAGGGTCGTCGTGTTGGGCGAGTTCACCACGAACATGTGTGCCACCGGTGTATTGGGGCCGTTGTTGTTGATCGGCGGCTCGCCCGTCGCGATGTCGTCGAAGACGATGAGCCCGGCCGCGGGATACTCCGGGGTGTCCGGCAGACCGATCGCGAACGAGGGCGGCCAGTTCGGGATCGGCAGGACGTTGGTGAGCTGGATGCGGCCGTACCCCTGCTCGTTGTTGCCGATGACCCCGACCTGGACCCCGGAGACGCTCCCGAGGTTGACCGAGCGCGACTGTCCCACCAGCCGGTCGTTGTCGTTCGGGTAGTCGTTGACCGGGATCCCTTCCAGGAAGTTGGCGCTGGCGATCAGCGCCGCCTTCACGAGGGAGCCGGAGACGCCCGGGGACGGCATCCTGTCGTTCGTGACGCGGCTCCCCGTGGGGTAGAACCCCTGCGCGAAGTAATCGCGCACGATGGCGCCCGCGCCGGTCGCGTAGGCGGACGCATAGGACGTTCCGAGGTTGTCCTCGTCGAGCTGCGCCTCGACCGGCTGGAGGTTGTCGTTGTCGCGGCTCCGGAACACCGCCACGCCGTTCGTGCCGGGGGCGCCGAACAGACCGCTGAAGTCCTCGCCCGCCGACAGGAGGATCGGCGCGGTGCGCTTCGAGAGGCTCGTGGCGGGGCCGCGGGACGACCAGGGGGAGGAGTTCTCCTCCATGTTGGTGGTCCCGGCGTAGGTCTGCATGTCGTAGCGGTGGCTGCCGACCGAGACGATGTCCTTGGCGGTCGCCGGCGGCGGGATCTCGAGGTCGACCGGCTTGTTCGGATCGTTGTCGACGTTGGTCCCGTCGAACAGATCGGGGTAGATGCGATGCACGACGTTGGACGGCGCCGAGCCCTGGTTTCCGACCGGCACGAAGACCATGTAATCGCGGTTGTTGACCAGGAAGGTGTCGATCTGCTGCGCGTCGATCGAATAGTCGCCGTTCTGCGGGTTGAACAGGACGCTGTCGAAGTTCGGCACGCCGAACGGCAACACCTGAAGGTGCACGTTGTTGCCGCCGTCGCGGGCGGTCTCCAGGCGCGTGTCGATGTTGCCCGGCGTGACGTTGCCGCCCAGCTCGATCAGCTCGTTGTACAGGCAGCGAGACGGCGCGGCGAGGTCCTGCATCAGGATGCGGGCGCCCCGCGCCACGCCGTCCAGGTTGATCCCGGTGATCAGGGGCCGGCCCACGAGAATCTGCTTGCTGGCGAACGCCCCGACTCCGGAGGGCCAGCCGGCGATCGCCCCCGCCACCACGTTGCCGTGCGTGCCGCTGCCGTACAGCAGGCCGTCGCACGTGTCCCCGTTGTCGACGACCGTCTGGATCGCCTGCACCTTGCGATGGTGGGACCCGATCGGGTGATTCAGATCGAAGACCTGCGTCGCCGACTGCGAGAACTGCACCGAGTCGACGCTCAGACCGTTGTCGCTCACCGCCACGATCTGCGGCGGCACGGTGTCGCCGTTGGGGCTGAAATTGTCACGCTGACCGTCGCCGTTCGTGTCGATGCCCCCGCCGTCCAGCCCGATATCGTGGTACGGCTTGGCGCCCAGCGTGTCCTCCACGCTCCCGGTCTGGACCAGGCTGGCGGCCTCGGCGTTCTCCAGCATCATCTCCTGGACTTCCGTCACCAGCGCGACCTCGTCGAGCGCCGCGATCGCCGTCACCTTTGCGGCGGGCGCCTCGACCCGCAACACCGTCCCGTTGTCCGAGTAGTCGGTCACCGCGCGCTCTCCCGCGATGCCCTCGACGCTCTTGCGCATCGCGGCCAGCTCCCCCGGCGCGGCGCCCGGCCAGGAGGCGACCACCAGCTGGAGCGTCGTGCTCCTGGCGCGGCTCTTCTGGATCATCGGGGTGCGCCCCAGATGACGGTTGATCTTGAAGCCCTCGTGGAACGGCATCATCGCCTCGACGAACGGCAGGTCCGCCAGGCGCTCCAGCCCCGGCGCGCCGTGCACGCGCACGACGAAGGCGCGCTCGGGCAGGACGCCGACGATCGTTCCCGATCGTTGCAGCTCGGCCTGGATCGCGTCGATCCCGAGATCGGCGAACGCGGCCTCCGAGACCTGCACGATGTTCGCGCCGGCGGCCAGGCCTCCGTGACCGGCACGCGTGCGCGTGGCGGCGCGCTTCAGTCCGGGCGGGAGCGCGTCGAGGGCGCGGGGGCTCTTGAGATCGAGATAACCGAGCGGCGTCAGCACCAGGCCGTGCGGATTGAGCGGCACGTCGATCTTCCTGAACGCATCCCCGAAGGGCGACAGCCCGGGCACGCGCTCCTGCGCCCGCGGCAGGTTGGTGCGCTGCCAGAAAAAGTAGGAGCTGTTGGGTCCGAGGCGGTCGAGCTGGTTTCCCTTCTGCCTCCCCCCTGCCCGGTCGCCCGATGTCGCGGAATCGCGGCCGGCGAGATCGAGCCCGAGCCCGAAAACGAAAACGGCCGCCAGAACAAAGGCGGCGTAGGTGGCGATCGATACCGATCCCAGGCGGCGAAGCCTGCGCATCAGACCCTCCAGAAAACACCACCCCGGGCGGCCCGGACAGGTCGCGAGGGGCTGAGTACGGGCGCTACACGTCGGTCGCTCAGTACTGCACCTTTTCAGGTTCAGATACGTTCAACCCCCTGACTTGTCAACGGCTTTCTCGATGGTCGCCGGGAGTCACACGGACTCTCGATCGGGACCGTATGCCACGGAGTGTCTCTTGAGGCCCGAGTCCCATTGTCCCGTCGTAATAATGGCGGGGACTCGCCTCAATTGCGCCTCCGATGCCGTTTCCAGTAACATGGGGCGTCATGTTCCAGACGATCGAGTGGACCGATGAGGGGGTGGTGATGCTCGACCAGCGCCGCCTCCCGGAGCAGGAGACGTATCTGACGCTGACCTCCGCGGAGGAGGTGGCCGCCGCGATCCGCGACATGGCGATCCGGGGCGCCCCGGCGATCGGCGTGGCCGCGGCGATGGGGATCGCGATCGCCTTCGTCCGGGCAGGTGAGATCCCCGAAGCCGAGCGGACGGATCGCTTCGAGCGCGCCGCCCGCCTCCTGGGGGCCACCCGGCCGACCGCGGTCAACCTGTTCTGGGCGATCGACAGGATGCGACGATGCTTCCTGAGCCACCGGCTCGACCCGACCGTCCGGCTGGCCGACGCCCTGAAGAAGGAGGCGCTCGCGATCCGCCACGAGGACATCGAGGCGAACCAGGCGATGGGCCGGCACGGCTCGGCCCTGCTCCCGGAGAGCTGCCGGGTCCTGACCCATTGCAACGCCGGGGCGCTGGCGACCGCCGGTTACGGCACCGCCCTCGGCGTGGTGCGGGCGGCGGTCGAGGCGGGCAAGAAGGTCGCGGTGTACGCCGGCGAGACCCGTCCATTCCTGCAGGGGTCGCGTCTCACGGCGTGGGAGCTGCACAAGGACGGGATACCGGTGACCGTGCTGACCGACGGAATGGCGGGACACCTCTTCCAGAAGAAGGCGATCGACCTGTGCCTGGTCGGGGCCGATCGGATCGCGCGGAACGGCGACACGGCGAACAAGATCGGCACCTACCAGGTGGCGGTGCTGGCGCGCGCGCACGAGGTACCGCTCTACGTCGCGGCACCGACCTCGACGATCGATCTCGAAGCGGCGTCGGGCGCCGACATCCCGATCGAAGAGCGCGGTCCCTCCGAGGTCGTCTCCATCGGAGGACGACGCGTCGTGCCCGAGGGTGTGCCGGTGATCCATCCGGCGTTCGACGTGACGCCGCATCATCTGATCGCCGCGATCATCACGGAGCGCGGTGTGGCCCGGCCGCCGTACGACCGCAGCCTGCCCGATCTGTGCGAGCGGACGGTCGGGCGCGCCGTCCGCCCGGCCTGAGGACCGCGGGCCGCCTCCTCACCATCCGCCAAGGGAACTTCGAGTGGACCAGCCGCTGATTCTTGGGATCGAGACCTCCTGCGACGAGACGGCCGCGGCCGTCCTGCGGGGCCGGACGATCCTGTCGAACGTGATCGCGTCCCAGGCCGAGATCCACCGCGAGTACGGCGGGGTGGTCCCGGAGCTGGCGTCGCGTCACCACCTGGAGCGGATCGACGCGGTCGTCGACCTGGCGCTCAAGAGGGCGCAGGTGGCCCTCGCCAGTCTGGACGCCGTCGCGGTCACCCAGGGCCCCGGTCTCGTCGGGTCGCTCCTGGTCGGTCTGCAGACGGCCAAGGCGATCGCCTACGTCCGGCGTATTCCGCTTCTCGCCGTCAATCATCTCGAGGGGCATCTGCGCTCGGTCTTTCTCGAGCATCCGGAGGTGCGGTTTCCGGCGGTCAGCCTCATCGCCTCCGGCGGACACACGTCGCTCTACCTGTCACCGGACGAGGACCGCGTCGTTCTCCTGGCGCGCACCCGTGACGACGCCAGCGGCGAGGCGTTCGACAAGGTCGCCAAGCTCGTGGGTCTCGGTTATCCCGGAGGACCGGTGGTCGACCGCCTGGCACGGACGGGCAACAGCCGGGCGGTCCCGTTCTCGCCCCCCAGGATGAGCGACGGCAGCCTCGACCTCTCGTTCAGCGGATTCAAGACGGCGGTCCTGCGGCACGCCAAGACGCGCGGACTGGACCGGGCCTACCCGGCCGGCGAGCCGGACCAGGAGACCCGCGACCTGCTCGCGTCGTTCCAGTCGGCCGTGGTCGAGTTCATGGTGAAGCGCGTGATGACCGTCGCCCGCCGCGATTCCGCCCGATCGATCTGTCTGTCGGGCGGCGTGGCGTGCAACTCCCTTCTCCGCGCCCGTCTCGCGGAGGACTCGGCGAAGGAGGGACTGGAGAGTTACGCGGTCAGCCCCGCCCTCGCCTGCGACAACGCCGCGATGATCGCCGAGGTCGGCCGGCGCAAGCTCCTGCGTGCCGAGACCGCCGACTGGTCCCTCAACGCCGAACCCGGGCTGGAGCTCTGAAGACTCCCGCATGGAAGCCCGGCTCATTCGCAACTTCTGCATCATCGCCCACATCGATCACGGCAAGACGACCCTGTCCGACCGGATCCTGGAGCTGACCGGGGCGTTGTCGCAGCGCGAGATGTCGGAGCAGGTCCTGGACGGGATGGACCTGGAGCGCGAGCGCGGCATCACCATCAAGGCGCACGCGGTGGCGCTCGACTACAAGGCGGGCGATGGCGTGACCTATCGCCTCAACCTGATCGACACGCCGGGTCATGTCGACTTCGCCTACGAGGTGTCGCGGTCCCTGTCGGCGTGCGAGGGGGCGGTGCTGGTGGTGGACGCCTCGCAGGGGGTCGAAGCGCAGACCCTCGCCAACTCGTACATGGCGGTCGATCATCATCTGACCGTCCTGCCGGTGATCAACAAGATCGACCTGCCCTCGGCGGAGCCGGCGCGCGTGCGGGAGCAGATCGAGAACATCATCGGGATCTCGGCGCAGGGCGCCATCCTGTGCTCCGCCAAGGAAGGCACCGGCGTGCGGGAGATCCTCGAGACGATCATCCGGGACGTCCCGCCGCCGCAGGGCGACCCGCAGGGGCCCGCCAAGGCGCTCGTCTTCGACTCCTGGTTCGACCCCTACCGCGGCGTCGTCATCCTGGCGCGGGTCATCGACGGGACGCTGCGGCGGAAGATGCGCATCCGGCTGATGGCGATGGGGCGCGACTACGACCTCGAGGATCTCGGGCTCTTGACCCCGAAGATGGTCGCCGTGGACGCGTTGTCGGTCGGCGAGGTCGGCGTCCTGGTCGCCAACATCCGCAATTCCGCCGAGGTGAAAATCGGCGACACGGTGACCGACGCCCGCCACCCCGCGGCCACGCCGTTCCCCGGGTTCCAGGAGATGCGCCCGATGGTCTTCGCGGGACTGTTCCCGATCGGCGAGTCGAGCTACGACAACCTCCGTGACGCCCTCGACAAGCTGCGGTTGAGCGATTCGTCCTTCACGGTCGAGCCGGAGACCTCCGAGGCGCTGGGCTTCGGCTTCCGCTGCGGCTTCCTCGGGCTGCTCCACATGGAGATCGTGCAGCAGCGGCTGGAGCGGCACTTCGGGCTCGACCTGATCACGACCGCGCCCTCGGTGCGTTACCGGGTCACCACGACCGACGGGGCGGTGCTGGAGATCAGCAACCCGGCGAAGCTGCCGCCGCCCCAGAAGATCGAGCGCTGGGACGAGCCGGTGATCACCGCCCTCATCCTGACGCCCCCCGAGCACGTCGGCGGCATCCTGGCCCTGTGCCAGGACAAGCGCGGAGTCCAGAAGGAGCTGAAATACGTCACCACGAGCCGCGTGCTGATCACCTACGACCTGCCGTTCAACGAGGTCGTGCTCGATTTCTACGACCGCCTGAAGACCCTGTCGCGCGGCTACGCCTCCCTGGATTACCACCACACAGGCTGGTGGGAGTCCGACCTGGTGCGGCTCGACATCCTGGTCAACGGCGAGCCGGTCGACGCCCTCTCGCTCATCGTGCATCGTGACCGCGCCCCGCTCAAGGGACGAGCCCTCGCGCAGAAGCTGCGCGAGGTCATCCCGCGCCAATTGTTCGAGGTGGCGATCCAGGCGGCCATCGGCAGCAAGATCGTCGCCCGGGAGAACGTCGCCGCCATGCGCAAGAACGTTCTCGCGAAGTGCTACGGCGGCGACATCACGCGCAAACGCAAGCTGCTGGAGAAGCAGAAGGAAGGCAAGAAGCGGATGAAGAAAGTCGGCCGGGTGGACATCCCCCAGGAGGCGTTCCTGGCTCTTTTGAAGGTTGATTAGGCGGTTGCCTGTGGCAACCACGTTCCGATCGCCCCATAATGTGCGGGCGGTACGAGGCGTTGAATGACGGTCTCCCTGAAGCCCCGGCGATTCGTGTTCGAGTACACCCAGGCGGCGCTTGTCGCCATCATCTTCGCCCTGTTCGCGCGCACCTTCCTCTTTCAGCCGTTCACCATCCCAACCCCCTCGATGGAGGACACCCTCCTGGTCGGGGACTACATCCTGGTCAACAAGTTTGCCCTGCCGGCGCCCTCCTCCCCCCTCGAGCAGGTCGTCCTTCCAATCGCGCCCGTCCGTCGCGGCGACGTGATCGTGTTTCGCTACCCTCACGACGAGTTGCAGGACTACGTGAAACGCGCCATCGGCCTGCCGGGCGAGACGATCAAGATCGTCGACCGAGTGGTGTACATCCAGAAGCCGGGACAGGAAGGGTACGTGCCGATCATCGAGCCGTACGCGCAGCACAGGTTCCCCGGTCCGGATACCGCTCAACTCGACAATTTCGGGCCGGTCACGATTCCGCCCGGGCACTACTTCGTGATGGGAGACAACCGCGACGACAGCGCCGACAGCCGCGAGTGGGGCCTCGTCCCGCGGGATCACATCATCGGGCGCGGTCTCCTGGTCTACTGGTCGTTCAAACTGGCCGAGCCGGACGGCGCCCGGGCCGCCAGTCGCCATCCCGAGTCGGGAATGCGCCGGATCCTTTCCAGCGCCGGCGCGATCTTCACGGGCAGCCGCTGGGACCGCACCTTTCGGGTCATCCGCTGACCGACACGACCCGATCGTGCACAGGTGGCCGGCGCTCCACCGTCGCCGACCTGACGCGGTTACGATTCCGTGATCCCCTCGCTTGACGGGCGGTGGCGCGGTTCCTATATTCGAACCGGGCAGGCACCGTGGTCGAGGAAGGGGGGCGCTTTCCCGTGTGGCTGCGTGACGAAACCGGCGAGGGGCGGCTCGGGACGCTCATGGGCGTCCTGGTCCTGTGTCTGTTCATCTACCTCGGCGTGAAGGTCGTCCCGGTGATGATCAACGTTTACGAGTTCCGCGACTCGATCGAGGAGCAGGCGCGCTTCGCCGCCATGCCGCGTCACGATGACGACGTCGTCCGGAACGCGATCCTGCACAAGGCACGCGAGCTGGACCTGCCGGTCGGGGCCAAGGATGTCCAGGTCAGCCGGACAACGGGCCGCATCGAGATCAAGGTCAAGTACACCGTCCCGATCGAGACTCCCGTCTACACCTACAAGTGGAGTCTCGACGAGTCTCTGAGCGCTCCGCTCTTCTAGACCCGCTCGCTCGACGTCCCGCAACAGGCGCTGAAATTTCCGCTGCGTGAGGCGAGGATTCTGCTGGGACGACCCCGGAGCCGTGATTGACTGATCGAGGGCCCCCGTCTAGCATGACGCCCCGAGGATTCGATGCGACGGATCGTCCTGCTCGCTCTCGCGATGGTCATGGCCCTGGCGGTGGGATTCGGTCTCGGGCGCCGGCGGGCGCCGGGGCCATCGGAGCCGGGCCGGGTCGAGGGCGTGGCGCGCCTGGCCATCGATCTGCCGGCGGACGCTCCGCTCGCCGCGGAGACCGGCCTGCCTGCCCTGGCGATCGCTCCGCGCGGCGACCGACTCGTCTATGTCGCCCGCCGCGGGATGCGCACGCAGCTCTATGTCCGCGATCTCGACCAGTTCGAGGCGTTGCCGCTTCCCCGGACCGACGGCGCCAGCGCGCCGTTCTTTTCTCCCGGGGGGGACTGGGTGGCCTTCTTCGCGGGTGGCCGACTGCTGAAGATGCAGGTTCAGGGCGGCGAACCGATCGTGGTGTGCGACGCGGCGGCTACCGGCGGCGGCAGCTGGGGGCCGGACGACACGATCTACTTCGTCCCCTCGAAAGGAGCGGGGCTTTACCGCGTGCCGGCCGCGGGTGGCCCGCCGCAGGTCGTCGGCGCGCCCGGCGTTCTCCCCGGAGGAACGGCGCTGCTCTGGCCTGAGATCCTCCCCGGGGGCCGCTCCCTGCTGTTCACGCTTCTTCCGGCCGCACGCGAGGACGCTCCGAAGATCGGCGCGCTGCGGCTCGCGACCGCCGAGACCGCGGCGCTGGTCGATGGGAACTGCTACGCGCGGTACGCCGCCAACGGTCATCTGCTGGGAGCCCGGGGCGGCGCCCTGATCGCGGCGCCCTTCGATCCGATCGGTCTCCGTGTGACCGGCAAGCCGGTGCAGGTCCTCGATGGGATCCTGACGGATTCCACGACCGGTACGGCCCAGTACGCCCTCTCGGCGAGCGGGACGATGGTCTATGCTCCCGGTGAGCCGGGGGCGGAGGGGCGGACGCTCCTGTGGGTCGATCGGAAGGGCGCAACGACGCCGGTCCTCGCCGACCGTCGTGATTTCGAGCTGCCGCGCCTGTCCCCCGACGGACGACAGCTGGCGGTCTCGGTTTCGGAGGCGCGCCGCCTGGAGGTCTGGATCATCGAGACGGCGACCGGGGCCATCCGGCGCCTGCAGTCCGAGGGGAGCGACGGCCTGTCGGTCTGGGGGCCCGGGCACGGCGTTCTGACCTATGTCTCGCTGCGGGCCGGCGCCTGGAGCATCTTTCGGCGGCCGGCCGACGGCGGCGGCAAGCCCGAGCTTCTCGCGACCCACGACCATCCGCTCAGCCCGAGCTCCTGGTCGGCCGACGGCCGGACGCTCCTGTACACGGTGGCCGACCCCGGCACACGTGGAGATGTCTGGATGCTGTCGCCGGAGGAGCGCGATGCCCGTCCCCGCCCGTTGATTCGCACGGCGGCCGATGAGTGGGGCGCCGTCTTCTCACCCGATGGCCGTTTCGTCGCCTACACCTCGGACGAATCGGGCCGGAACGAAATCTATCTCAGGCCCTTCCCCGGGCCGGGCGAGCCCCGGCGGATCTCCCCGGCCGGAGGGTACGGGCCGGTGTGGGGGCGCTCGGAGATATTCTTCAGGAGCGGCGACACGATGATGGCGATGAGCGTCGGCACCCGCCCGGCGCCGGCGCTCGGCGCGCCGGTGCCGCTGTTCGACCTGAAATTCAAGGGACCGTCCGCGGGCTCGCCGAGCTACGACGTGACGCCCGACGGCCGGCGTTTCGTGTTGATCGGCGGCTCGGCGCGCTCATCCAACCCGACGCGGCTCCACGCGGTGCTCAACTGGCTGGAGGAGATGAAGCGCCGGGTCGCCGCCGCCCAGGACTAGCGACCGCGGGGCGGACAAAAAGAAGGGGGCTCCTCGCGGAGCCCCCTGTTTGCTTCCACCACCCGCCCCGCCGGGACGGGCGTTCGCGCCTACGGACAGGTCGGCGCGAGCGGTCTGAGCGTCCCGTCGCTGCGCCTGCCGAGAGCCGCCTGGCCCCCCGCCGCAGCCGGGTTGTGACCGACCAGGTAGTAGATCATGGCGTTCGGCAGCGGTGCCAGCGTCGTCGTCTGGGTCACGCTCGTTCCCGGCGCGCCGTTGGCCACGTTGCAGGATGACGGCGACGTCGACAGCGGCACGAGGCTCCCCAGATTGATGTCCGGCGTGCCGGCCGTGGTCGCCTGTCCATCATCCGACTGGGCGCCGCGGAACACGTCGAAGCCGTTCAGGGCCGCAGGCTGGATCCTGGACGGCCAGGTGAGCGTGGTGATCCCGGTCGCGCGATCATGCGTCACCGTCAGGTTGATATCGGTGCCGTCGCCTGCGAACACCTGGACCGTCTTGCTGTTCGAGCCGGTCGCGGTGGCGGTGCTGGTGCAAGTGGTATCGATGCTGCAGCGCACCTGGACGCGATACGAAGCGTCCAGCGTTGGATTGTCCAGGAACGACGGCGCCGAGGACCAGTCCTGCACCAGGTTATTGTCCTTGAAGAAGCGGAACTGCGACCCGCCTCCGACGCAGCCGCCGGGGTTCGTCGTGCTGGCGGCCGAGACAATCAGCTTCTCGCCGGTCACGATGATGTTGTCCGGCACGTCCTCGGCCACCGACAGACTGACGTTGAACCCGCTGTCACCCTGGGTGGCGTCGCAGGCCTTGGAGGGGCAGGCGCCGGCGGCTGGAGTCTTGATATCAGCCAAAGGAGGAGCCTGTTGCTGCAGGGCTCCGGAGATGGTGATGGTGTCGATCCACCAGCCGTCGTCATGCGGGATGTTCTGCCACGAACCGATCTCCTGGTACGACGAATCGCAGCAGTCGAACTCCCAGACCTCGGCGATCCAGCGGATACGGACCCTCTTGCCGAGGAAGCCGGCGAGGCTGAACTTGGTCTGGGCCCAGAGGTTGCCGGCTGCCGGCGCCAGCGACCCGGGGACACCGTCGGAGCACTGGTACGAGGTGGACTGGTCGCGCGGGTTGCCGCAGGACGACCAGACACCCGCCGGGTAGCAGAGGGTCTCGTGCACGCCGCGCGGAGCGTACGGCTCGGTACCGGTGTCGGTCGGCGTCAGGACGCAGTACGTCGGTGAGGCGCCGAACGTCGACCAGATGTACGAGATATGGTCGTAGACGTTCTGGTTCGGGACCAGCTTGTCCCACACGCTCCAGTCGTCGACGGCCGGATCCGCGTTTCTGTCGAACTGGATCTGCACATCGCCGAAGTCGTCCGCCTGGCCGATCTTCAGGTTGAGGTAGTTGTTGTCCATCATCGAGGCGATGTGGAAGAACGACAGCTCGAGGTCTCCGAGGCCGGGCAGCGGCGTCAGGTTGATCGGGTTCGTCATGAACGCGGCCAACTGCCGGAACTTGGTGGAGTCGGCGGCGGCGTTGTTCAGATCGAAGTGCACCCCGAAGTGCAGCGAGTTCTGTCCATCGTAGGCCTGGCCGTCGTTCACCGGCGTCTGGTGGAGCGCGGTGTTCGGGCAGCCGATCGGCGTCGTGGCCGGCGGGGTCGGGGGCGTTTGCGGAGTCCCCGGGGCGCAATGGATGTGCCAGTCCATGTCGTTGTCCGGATCGATGATGCATCCCTTGTCCGCCGGCGGGACCTGGAAGCCGGCGCAGCCGATCCCGGCCAGGACGTTGATGCCGCCGGGCGCCGTGCCGACCCACACCCCGATCGTGTCGTTATGCACCCCCGGTGTGTTCGGATCGCAGCCGGTCCACCCCTTCGGATCGGTCCCGCCCGCGGGCTCGGGCACGTTCTGGCAGCGGCTGTCGATCTCGTAGAGACCGTCGCCGTCGCGATCCAGATCGAAGGTCTCCTTGATGACACCGTCGTCCGCGGTCCCATTGCGGCCGTCGTAGCCCGCCACCTTTGCCGGCACAACGGTCGGCGGGTCGAGGTCCAGCAGCAGGCTGATCGCCGTCTTGGTCTGGGTCCCGGTCGCCTCGTTGCTGGTGAGCGTAATGAAGAAGTCGCCCTTCGCCGGGTCGGTCGGGTTGGTGGTGCTGACCGTCGGCGACACGACGAACTCGAACTCGCCGGCGCCCGGAGGGGTGTTGATGGCGCCGGACAACGTGTCCACCGTCCCATGGGCGGGGATCGATCCGACCACGATCGTCGACTTGGTGATGCAGGAGATGTCCGGGTCGGAAGTGCCCAGGACCAGGTTCACCCCGCTCACCGGGATGTCGGAGTTGTTCTTGACGACGACGGACATGCGGGCGATTTCGCCGGCGTCGGCGAACGCGTCGTGGTCACCATTGAGGTCGTGCACGACGGTCAGGAGGACGATGAGCTTCGGCAGCGGCACCTTCTTGCAGGAGATGGCGGTGTTGAAGGTGATCACGTCGTCCGGGATGCCGTTGTTGTCGTCGTCGAGGGTCTGGGTCGGGTCGCAGGCGTCACCGCGACCGTCCTGATCCGTGTCGAGCTGCTTGAGGGTCCCCGCGATGATCGGCGGGTTCGGCGTGTTCGGGCAGTCGTCGACGTTGTCCGGAACGCCGTCACCGTCGGCATCGTCCTGCTGGTTGCCGCAGGACCCGTCGTTGATCACGCCGGTCTTCATGCACGTCTGCGTCTGCGGGCTGGTGAGAATGCAGGTCTGAGAGCCTCCGCAATCGGCGTCGATGGTGCACAGGACCGCCGTGGAGACGGAGCAGTGGCCGACCGCCGGGCAGTTGGCGTTGGTGGTGCACTGCGTCTCGCTGATCAGGCTGCAGGAACCGATCGTCAGGGCCGACGGGCGCGGGTTGAGGCAGTCGCCGTCGCAGACGTCCCCGAGGCCGTCACCGTCGGCATCGGCCTGATTCGAGTTGGCGGTCCGCACGCAGTTGTCCAGCCGGTCCTGGATGCCGTCGCCGTCGCGGTCACCGGAGCCGGCACAGGCCTGGCCGCGGGTCGTCCCGCCGCCGCTGGCCGGAACCTGCCTCGGGTTGTAGACGTCGGGGCAGTTGTCGATCGAGTTGACCACGCCGTCGAAGTCGATGTCGTCGAAGTCGCAGGCGTCGCCCACACCGTCGGCGTCCGAGTCGAGCTGGTTCGCGTTGGACACACCGGGGCAATTGTCGCAGATATCACCGACATGATCGCCGTCCGTGTCCGTCTGCGCCGGGTTGTAGTCGAACGGGCAATTGTCCGAGGCGCTCGCGATGTTGTCCCCGTCCAGGTTGGCGAACGAAGTCTCGCCCACCGTCCCGTCGCCGTCACCGTCGCACTCGGGATCGATGTAGTAGAACGTCATGTTCGAATCGTTGACGCTGGTAAACAGCAGGTTGGCGTTGTCGAACAGCGACCCGATCGTGATGTTGCCCTTGAACAGACCCGGATTGCCGGGCACGGCCGGAATCGAGAACGATTTTCTCGGGTGCTTCGCCGACACCACTCCGGTCGCGACCGGGATGTTGTCGCTGTCGGTGACGCCAAACACCGTCACGCTCGGCTGGGCGGCGCGCCGCGGGTCGTCCACCGTGACCTCGATGGTGTCGTTGCAGTCGTAGACCCCCATGCGATCGATGGTGAGCGTGGCGCACTGCTGCCCGGCGGGCTGACCGGCTCCGCCGAACCGGTTGCAGGCCGGCGTGTGCGCCGGAACGAAGGCGCTCTCGTCCACCGGGTGGACCTCGTCCCACTCCAGAACCGGATCGTCGAAGCCGATGCCGTAGTCGGTCGCGCTGCTCAGGTTCTCCTCGGCGATGAACCCGAGACCGAGCTGCCAGCGGTTACCGGCGACTCCGGGCGCGAACGCTCCGGCCGGACCCTGGGCGCCCGGACCGAGACTCAGGTAGATCACCCCGTCGTCGTAGTCAAGCAGGCTGAGGTCCCAGTTGCGCTCCGGGCCGGCCGCGCTTCTGTTCTCGCAACCCGGGAACGGCTGTCCCGGATTCGGGTTGACGACGCCCGGGGCGCAGATCTGCGGGGCACCGGGGCGCGGGAACGGGGCGAAGTCCGACGACACGGTCGGGATCGGGCTGTTGAGGCTGACGCACACACCGTCGCAACTGTGCGACTGCTGGCAATTCTGCGTGTTGCAGTCGTTGGGTCCGGTGCAGGCCTTCTGGGGGAACGGTCCTCCCTGGCACAGACCCTGGGCCTGGATGAAGGCCGTGAAACCGGTCTCGTCGCCGTCGATAGTGCGGTTGTTGGCGAACGAGCCGTTGGTGTCCGTCAGCGGTCCGAAGGTCCGCTGCGGCATGACGCTGAACGGATTGACGCCGTTCTCATACAGGTTGAAGACCGCGACCTCGTAGATCGACGGGAACCGGATGCCGTAGATGTACTGGCACAGCAGGCAGTTCTGCTGGTCGCTGTCGATATCGCTGTCCAGGTTGATGTTGCCGCCCGCGTAGTCCAGGGTCTCCATGTTGAGGTTGAAGCCGAGTCGCTGGAATTCGACGGTGTAGGGGAAGTTACGGCTGTCGGGCACCTGGTGGACCTTCGCCACGATCGGCGACTCCAGGACGTCGAAGTAAAGCTCGGTGAACTGTGGTGTGTTGGAGTCGGTCGGGAACGGATAGTTGTCGCAGGTGTTCGCGTTGATTCCCGGTGTCGTGACGTCCCCGTCGCCGGTGTGCCAGATGCCGCCGCCGCCGTTCTGGAACCAGAGGGTGGCCGTATTGCCATCGGCCTTCGACGACTGGAACCCGCAGATGCCGCTGTTGAAGCTGCAGGTGCCGCCTCCGCAATCGGCATTCGCGAAGCACTCCTTGTTCGGTGTCGGTCCTCCGGCGCAGACGCCACCGCCCTTGTACTCCCACACAGGATTCGCGGAGACGCCGGCCGGCTTGCTGAACACCGAGCGCAGCGGGTACCAGCCGCCGTCGTTGCTGTCGAAGTTCCAGGGCACCTCGTTGCCGCACTTCCCGCCGCCGGGGCAGTCGCTGTCGACGTTGCATCCCGCACCGGGGGTGGTCCCGCCGACGCAGCCGGCCAGGATTCCCTTGTCGAGCCGGCCGTTCGGGATCGCGTCGTTCTCGCCGTGATCCAGCAGGCCGTCTCCGTCGAGATCCTCGCCCAGGGTGTTGGCGATCTTGCCGTTCGCCGTGCCGACCACGAACATGCTCGAGAACGTGATGTCCTCGTCCGGGAAGAAGATCCCCTTGAACGGATCGATCTTGTCGGGCGTGTCGATCTGGAGGTTGCGATTGAAGTCACGCACTTCGCGGCCGCCGTTCGGGAAATCGGTCGAGTAGTGGAACGTCTCGGGGTCGGCGTTGATCACGTGAGGGAACGTGTAGGTCGCGCGCGACAGACGCACACCGCGCGCCATCGCGTCGAACGACAGCACCAGGTTCACCGTCCGGTTCGCCACCAACAGGTTGTTCGCCGCCGTCGGATCGACGAACAGCGAGAAGGTGATGCCGGTCCTCTGGCCGCCCGGAATCCGCCCGATGTTCTTGGGTGAATCGAGCACGCGGATGGCGGCCGCGCCGGGCCCGGTCGGCGTCAGGGTGGCGGTCACGTCGTTCAGGTCGTCCTTCAGCTCGAAGTTCTGGATGGCGACCGAGTAGGTGATCCGCTCGTTCGCGTCCAGGTACTGGTCTCCGTCGCAGCCGCCGCCGATGAACGACGACAGATCGGCCGAGCCGTTGACGGCGATCGAGCTCTGGATGATGTTGGGGGTGCACTGGAAGCGCGCGCGCGTCTCGGAGTTGCGCGGAGAGTCGGCGTAGGTCACGACGATCTGCTGGCCGTTGTCGCCCTCGAGGACGCCGTTGTACTTCACCGCCGGCGAGCCGAGCCGCACCGGGATCCCGGCGCTGCTGAAGTCATGGCTCCCCGCGAAGCTCTCGGTGAACGCGATCCCCTTCTCCTCGTCCAGGACAGCGCCGGCGGCGTTGCGCACCTGGATCGTCGTGTTGGTGGAGACGGTGGCGGCCCCGCCCGCCCCGGTCAGCGTCGGAGCGAGAATCGACGCCACGGCCGAATCGGAGCAGGAGTACTGGTACTTGTCCAGGCGGACGATGCTGCCGGGCAGAGCGTGCGTCGCGCTGTTCCACGACTGCGTCTGTCCCGTCCCCAGAACGGGGCCGGCGACGACCAGCGCGAACGGCTGGCCACCCGCGTCGAGCAGACCGTTGCCATTGCCGGCGCAGGTCCCGGTACCGGCTCCGGTGCAGCAGGCGGCAGGATTGCCGGCGGCGGTGCACTGAGCATTGGATGTGTCCTCACCGGGATCCAGCCGGCCGTTGCCGTTGGCGTCCTCGTTGGAACCGGTGATCATGGTCAACTGTCCCCCGTTCGCCGCGTTCGCTCCGCGGATGACGCGGACATGCCAGGTGCCGGTCACGAGCTCGTTTCCGTTGTTCTGATCGAACTTGTTGACGAAAGTCGACAGGTGGACCGCCTCGATGTTGTTGCGTGTATCGTGCGTTATCCCAGTCGGAGGGTTCGTCACCCGTCCCAGCGCCCACTGGCCGATGCAGCAGGCCTTGCCATAGATATAGTTGTTGCCGTCGTAGACCACGTCGTCGGCGTTGCCGTAGACGTTGTCCGGTCCGGGCGATTGCACCTCGAGATCGATGTCGTTGATCAGTTTGCCACCGCCGTCGGTATTGAGCGCCGCGACCGGACTGGGCGGGTCCGGCCAGCTCAGGGCGATGCGCAGCTGACCGTCCTGGATATAGCGCGTCGTGGGCGGCTCGTTCGGCTGTCCCGCCAGCGTATTCGGCAGGGCGACGGCGTTCACGCCGTCGACCTGGAACGCCTTCTCCGTGCAGCCCGCGCTGGTGGCGCAGTTGATCGGCGTCGTGTTGTTGATCGGCGGCTCACCCGTGCCCAGCATGTCGTAGATGATCAACCCGGCGGCCGGATACTCGATCGTGTCGGGAGTCCCGATACCCCTGGTCGCCGGGTAGTTCGACAGGGGCAGGACCTGGTCGAGGATCGGCCGGCCGTAGCCCTGCGACATGTTGCCGATGATGCCGACGTGGAACGAGGCCACGTCGCCGATGTTTGAGCCGCGCGTCTTCCCGAGCTGCTTGTCGGTCGGAGAGGCCTTCTGGGCTTCGGTGTACTGATCGAGAAAGTTGGCGCTCGCCACCAGAGCCGCGCGCACCAGGCTGCCCGAGAGCTTCGGCATCCGGTCGGCCTGCTGTCGCGTCGCGGTCGGGTAGAACCCCTGGGCAAAATAATCGCGGATCAGCGCCCCGGCGGCGGTCGTGACGGCGGCGGAGAACGACGTCCCGTAATTCTGGTCGTCGATTTCGTTGTCGAGCATCTTGCCGCCGTTGTCGGTGTTGTCGTTGTCGTGGCTGCGGTTGGTGGCGCACGCCTCGAACAGCGGCGTGCCGAAAATGGCCGAACCGTCCGCTCCGGGCGCCATGACGATGGGGGCGGTGCGCAGCGAATCCTTCGTGGCCGGGCCGTGCGACGTGATGTTGTAGTCGTTCTCTTCCTCGTTGAAATTGGGGAAGACGGTCCATTCGTCGACCAGCGAGGCGCCCACGGTCACGCTGTTCTTGGCGGTCGCGGGCGGCGGAATCTGCGGGCCGTGCGGGAAGTTCGGATCGTCATCGGCCGCCGTGCCGTCGAACAGATCGGGCCAGATGATCGACGTCGCCTGGTCGGTCGGGTCGGTCCCCTGGCTCCCGGTCGGGCTGAACACCATGTAGTCGCGGTTGTTCACCAGGAACGTATCGATCTGCTGCGCGTCCAGCGTGTAGATGCCGTTCTGCGGGTTGTTCAGCAGGGTATCGAAGTTCGGGGTGCCGAACGGCATGACGTGCAGGTGGACCTCGTCGCCCCCGCCGGGGATGCCCTGGCAGGGACCCGAGGCCGCAGCCACCTTCGGGCAGATGGCGGCGTTCAGGCGATCCAGCAGGACGCCGGGGTTGACGTTGCCGCCGACCTCGACCAGCTCGGCGCCCACGCAACGCGTCGGAAGGGCCGCGTCCTGCATGATGATGCGCGCGCCGCGGGCCAGCGCGTCCAGGCTGAGACCGCCGATCGGCTTGCCGTCGGCCGGATCGATCGCCTTGGCATAGGTCAGACCGAAATCACCCGGCGCGCCGGCGATGAGACCGGCCACGACGTTGCCGTGCGTGTTGGCGCCGGACAGCAGCGAGTCGCACGTCTGCCCGTTGTCCTCGACGTTCTGGATCGCCTCCACCTTGCGATGACTCTGGCCGATCGGATGGGTGAGGTCGAAGGTCTGCGTCAGCGTCTGCGAGAAGTGCACCGCGTCGATCGAGATACCGTTGTCCGTCACCGCCACGATCTGCGGCGGCACCTGCACCAGGCCGTTGTTCACCCGCGACCCGTCGTAGGCGACCAGACCGGCCGCGTTCAGACCACCGCCGTCGATCCCCTGCTCATGGAACGGCCGCGCCAGGTTGAAGCTCTCTTCCGTATTGCCGATCATCATCGCGGTCGCGAGCTCGTCGTTGCTCAGGACGTATTCGGGGATCTCGCCGAAGTGCCGCACCGCGGGGTCGGCGGCGATCTTCGCCAGGTGGGCGCGTTCCGCCTTCACGCGAATGACCTGACCGTCCATGCTGTAGTCCAGGACGTTCGAGTCGCCCACGATCTGCGCCAGGCGACCCTTCGTGGCCTTGGAGTCTTCTCCCGGCCAGAGCGCGACCTGCAGGTCGAGCTGGTGGCTCTTCGCCCGGCTCTTCTGGATCAGCGGCATCTGCCCGATCTGCGGGTCCACCTTGTAGGCCGAGTAATACGCTCCGATCGCCTCGACGTAAGGCAGGGCCGCCAGGCGATTCACGTCCGCGCCGTGCGCTTTCACCAGGAACCCGCGCTCCGGCACCGCGGCGATGATTTGACCCATCTTGCCGATTTCCGCCGCGATCTTGTCGTACCCGACATGCCTCAGGGAGTCCTCGCTGAGCTGCACGATGTTCACGCCGTCGTTGGTGCTGCCCTTGGCGTGCGCCCGGAAGTTCGGGCCGGGAACACGGAACTCCGCGGCCACCTTGCCCACGAGGTCGTTCTTCTTGAGGTCGACGTAGCCGATGTTCATCTCGATCAGCCCGTGCTTGTTGGCGGGCGGCGGCAGCTTGAAGTCCTTCCCGAACGGTGTCAGGCCGTCCGGCCGCGCCTGCGGCACCAGGACCGGATGATTGCGCGCCCACCGGGCGTCCACGAACTGATCGACGAAGGCGCCGGGATTCTGCCCTGGCTGCGGTCCCGCGCTTCGGCCGGCCCAGTTGACGGCGGCCGGCGCGACGAGCAGCAGGGCGAGAAGCACGACCGCGACGAGAGCGCCACGGATGGCGTTGAGATAGGCACAGCGGCTCATCAGAACCTCCCAAAACGGGAAGAGACGCCCGGCAGGTTTTCGAGGCGCCTAGTCAGCATCAACGACGTTTGAGTCCCCGAACCACGATACGATTGGACAATAGCCCCTTGCCCTGTGGATCCCCGTGTCGATTGCGGCTGGCTCACTTGGGACTGGCCACAGTCGTGAGTTGGCTATTCTGTACGGTGTGACTAAGTCCTTGTCAACCTGATTTTTAGCCTGCAATCAGGTGTTTCACGATGTAGTTTGCGCTTACAGCAAGGACGGAAATGACTGAGGGGATATATTTTATCGGAGCCCTATATGATATATTGTCGTAACACCAATACAGTCCGAGGGCTTGGACGACCCGGATGGAGGGCCCGAGGCGACGACCTCGGTCAGCGGCCGTTGGTCCTGTTGTAGGTGGTGGCCAGCGCCTCCTCGCGAAGTTTCTCGGAGTCCATCTCGAGCCGTCTGATTCGATCGCGAAGCTTGCTGACGCTGGCCTGGTCCTTCACTCCCTTGAGGTTGACCCGGACGCTGAGAACCGCGCCACGCAGACCGGCGTAGGCCAGGAGCGCGGCGGTCCCCACGTCACTGACCGCGTTGACGTTCCCCTTCTCCGCCAGCTCGGACGCCATGCTCATCAAGGAGGCGCAGGCATCCGCGGTCGCCATCGGCGCCTCGATCGCGAACAGATTGGCGCGCTCGAGGGCCGCCGCGCGCGCCTCCTTCTCGGTCACCGTTCCCTTCGGAAGACGCAACGCGGCGACCACCGCGTCGTAGGCCTGCGCGTCCCGGTCCACCAGCGCGAGCAGATCGTTGCGGAGACCTTCCGCCCGCCGCCGGATCGCCTGAACGGCGGCTTCGTGCGGCCTGTACTGCTCGCGACCGAGCGTCAGATCGCACGTCATCTGGATCAAAGAGGCGGCCATCGCGCCCGCCTGGGCCGACGCGCTGCCGCCACCCGGCGTCGGGGTCGCCGCCGCCAGGGCCTCCGCGAACTGCTCGATCGTCATCCTGCGAAGCATGGCTCGTTCTCCGTGCAGCCGGCGCGTGAGTCTCCGGATGAGATCTCGGAACGCGCGGCCGGCTGATGGCATGGAAATCTACGGCCCTGCCCCCGGGGTGTCAAGGTCGGAAACCGCTAGAAGCCCCGCCCGTCAAGGCGTTTCCGGAAGGCGTACCCGGCGCGGCGCCGGCGATCACCCCTTCCTCCAGCACCACCCGCCCCTGCTTCACCACCGTGCGGCAGTGGTTGACGCCGAAATGGTAGACCAAGTGCAGGTGGTTCGGGACATCGAGGATCTGGACATCGGCCGATTTCCCGACTTCCAGGCTGCCGACGCGGGCGGAGAGCCCCAGGGAGTGGGCGGCGTTCAGAGTCGCCGCGGCGATCGCCTCCGCCGGCGTGAGGCCGCCTTCCAGACAGGCCAGCGGCAGGATGGCGGTCATCGCCTCCGTTGGGCAGGTCCCGGGGTTGAAATCGGTCGCGAGGGCCACCGGCACCTGCGCGTCGACCAGTCTCCGGCCGAGGCCGGGCGCTCGGCGGCGCACGAAGAACGAGGCGCCCGGCAGGAGGACCGCCGTCGTGTCGGATCGGGCCAGGGCGCGGATCCCTTCTTCCCCCGTGCGCTCCAGATGATCGGCCGACGCGGCCCGCAGGCGGGCCGCCAGGAGCGCCGCGCCGCAGTCGCTCAGCTGGTCGGCATGCACCCGGAGACCCAGTCCGTTCTCCGCGCCCGCCTTCAGGATGCGCTCCGCCTCCTCGAGGGTGAAGGCGATCGGGTCCACGAACACGTCGCAGAAACGCGCCAGGCGCTCGCGCGCCACCTCGGGGATCATCCGGTCGGTGATCTCGCGCACGTAGCCGTCGCGGTCGTTCCGCCTCTCCTGCGGCACGACGTGCGCTCCCAGAAACGTCGGCACCAGGTCGATCGGGTGGATCGAATCGAGCGCCTGCACCACGCGCAGCTGCTTCAGCTCGTCATCCAGGGTGAGACCATAACCGCTCTTGGCCTCTGCGGTCGTGGTCCCATGCAGCAGCATCCGGTTGAGCCGCGTCTTTCCCAGCTCGACCAGCGCATCGTACGTCGCGCTCCGGGTCGCCTCGACCGTGGTTCGGATGCCGCCGCCGCCCGCCGCGATCTCCTCGTAGGTGGCGCCGCGCAGGATCGACTCCAGCTCGCGCTCCCGCGAGCCCGCGAACGGGAGATGGGTGTGGGGGTCGACGAAACCGGGAAGGACGGTGCGTCCGCTGGCGTCGATCTCGACGCCGCTGCGGCCGAGATGGACCTGGCGCCGGTAATCGCGGTCGTCGCCGACGAAGACGATCCGCCCGTCACGCGCCGCCAGGCAGCCCCGCTCGACGATGCCCAGATCGGATTGAGCCGCGCCGCGGAGGGGGGCCTCGCCCCGCACCGTGACGAGCTCGGCGGCGTCGACGATCGCCAGGTCGGCGTCGATCATGGGCGGTGTCCGCGGCGGACGACGCCGCGCCTCAGGCCGACTCCCCCGCCGTCGGCTTCTTCATGAAGCGCAGCCGGTCCTCGACGTCCTCTTCCTTGCGGTGCATGTCCAGGAGCCGCAGATGCTGCTCGACGGCGGAGCGGACGCGCTGCTCGAAGGCGTCGCGCTCGACCCGCAGGTTCTGGATCATCCCCTCGATCTGACCCGCCTTGCGCGCCGCCTGATCCAGGAGCTGCGACCCCTTGATCTCCGCCTCCTTGATCACCAGCTGGCCCTCCCGGCGCGCCTCCTCCTTGATGTCCTGGGCGAGCTTCTGGGCGGTGAGGAGCGTCTCCTTCAGGATCCGTTCCCGCTCCTTGTAGTCGGAGAGGCCCGCCTTGATCTGGGCCAGCTCCTCCTTGAGCGCGTTGTTCTCTATCACCAGCCGCTCGAACTCGCCCGACACCAGGTTGAGGAATGAGCGCACCTCCTCCGGGTCGAAGCCCCGCATCTTTTTCGCGAAGCGATGGCTGTTGATGTCGATCGGCGTGATCTTCATGGCTCATTCCTCCTTTCTCCAAACAGGGCGCGACCCACGCGGATCATCGTCGCCCCTTCCTCGACCGCCACTTCGAAGTCCTCGCTCATGCCCATCGACAGATGCCGGAGATCCAGCGACGCGCGCCGTTTCCGCGTCTGCTCGAGGAGGAGCCGCAGGCGCCGGAAATGCGGCCGGCTCCTCTCCGGGTCGGCCTCGTACGGGGGCAGGAGCATCAGCCCGCGCACCCTCACGCTCCGGCACGCCGCCGCGGCCTCCAGGAGCGCATCCAGGCCGTCGGTCGAGATCCCGGCCTTGCTCTGCTCACCCGTCAGATTCACCTGGACCAGACCGTCGATCACGCGGCCCTCTTTCTCCGCCGCCTGGTCGAGCCGCGTCAGGATCTCCCGGGAATCGATCGAATGAATCACGCCGAACAACCGCGCCGCGTGACCCGCCTTGTTGGACTGCAGGTGGCCGACCAGATGCCAGCGGACCGAGGCGGGGAGGAGCGCCGCCTTCTCCCGCGCTTCCTGGACCCTGTTCTCCCCGAGATCGGTCAGCCCGGCCTCCACCGCCTCCCGTATCCGTTCGGGCGCCACGGTCTTGCTCACGCCCACCAGGACGACCGCATCGGGCTCGCGCCCGCTGCGGCGCGCGGCCGCCGCGATCCTCTCCCGCACGTGCTGCACGCTGCTCGCGATCGCGCCCGCCGGCATACGCAACAAATATAGTGAGGGGGGCGCCGCTGTCAAACCACGCCCCTGCCGGAGACGCTCCCGGTTCTCCTAGTGGAGCCGCGGCAGGAACGCGATGGGCGGCAGCCTGCGCAGGACCTCGGGAAGAGGACCGGAGCTCTGCCTCAGATCCATGGCCCGATTCGCGAGCGCGTCGGCCGCGATGTTCTGCTCGCGCCGCACGTGCTCGAGGATCACGGACGGCAGGGCGGCGATGAGCCGCCGCGCTTCGCTGTGCAGGATCTGCAGCGCCGGGTGCTTGACCCGGTACTCGCCGTTGATCTGGCGGACCAGGAGCTCGGAATCGGAGAGCACCCGGACGGAGGCCGCCTGCGTCTGCACCGCGTATTCCAGGAGCGCCAGAAGCGCGGCATACTCGGCCGTGTTGTTGGTGGCGGTGCCGAGATAGCCGTAGAGCTCGGCCAGCTTCCTGCCCTCCCCGTCGTCGACGCGCACGCCGTACCCCGCCGGCCCGGGATTGCCGCGCGCCCCGCCATCGATGTGGGCCACCAGCGCGATGCCCCCGCCTCGTGCGGGCGTCTTTCTCCGGGACCGGGGGACGCCGGGAGCGCTCCGGGCGGATCGACCGCGGGACGTCCGGCGGTTCACTGGGCGGGCGACTCGGCGCCCGCCCCCGCGACCGTGGACGGCTCGTCCGGAACGTAGAGGAACCGCTTGCAGGAGTCGCAGGCGATGAGACCCGTCGCCCGGCGAACCTGCTGAATCAGCTTCGGCATCACGCGCACGTGACAGCCGCCGCAGCGCTCGTCCCGCACGGCGACGAGCGCCAGACCCTTGCGCTGGCGCGCCACCTTGACGAAGGGGTCGAGGTAGGCCGGGGCGATGCCGCTCATGACCTCCTCGCGCTCCCTCTCGAGCGCCGCGACCTGTCGCCCGAGATCCTGCGCCTCGCCGTCCAGCCGCGTCTTGCCCTGGGTCGTCTCCCGTCCCTTGCGCTCGAGATCCTGCTCCATGGTTCGCAGGGCCGCGTTGCGCTTCTCGGTCTCGTCCATCTCCGTCAGGATCTTCTCGTCCAGGGCGGCCCGCTCGGCGCGGCAGGTCTCGATCTCGTGCTGCATCGCCTGGTACTCCTTGTTCGTCTTCACTTCGAGGAGCTGCGTCTGGTACTTCGCGATCTTCGACTCGATACCCATCAGCTCCATCTCCAGGCGGCGGCGATCCTTGCTCAGCTCTCCGACACGGGCGCGCTCCGAATCGGAATCCCTCTGCGCCGCCAGCAGCTCCTTCTCCAGGCGGCCCACCTCGGCGGGAATCGCGGCGATCTTCTCGCGGATCGCCTCGATGACCATCATGATCTCCTGGACGCGGACCAGGCGGCGCATATCGTCGTTCATGCCGTACGGCACCTCCCGGACCGGACCTCCGCCACGCGGGACCGGGACATAAAAAAAGAGGTGCCTCCTCGCGGAAGCACCCCGGAGCCCCGGCCGCCGGCCAGGAGCCCGTTGCGGCCCGGCGAACCGCCGGGCCACTCTCTTGAGCGGGCGGCGGGAGCAACGTCGGGGAGAAGCTGCCTCACGGGATTCTCCAGGGAATGGAGCCTGTCCGAAGGGACAGGATTATAGCATGCGCGTGTTACCATCCCGCGCCCCCGGGAGACGACAGGCGGCCGACCCGCCGGCCGGGGCCCCGACGAGGAGAGCGGCGTGGCCGACACGAGCGCCGGTCCGGGCGCACCACTCAGGCGTCGCTGGTCCCAGCACACCCGGATTTTCCTGGGTCTCTCCGGCGGCGGCGCCCTCGGCGTTCTCGCCAACATAACGCTCGGCGACGACCCGCGCCTGCGCGCCTTCGTCGGCACGGTCACCATCCCCGCGGGGCAGATCTTCCTCCGTCTCATCTTCATGGTGGTCATCCCGCTGGTCGTGTCGGCAATCGTCCTGGGGGTGGCGGAGCTCGGCGACCCGCGCCGTCTGGGACGCGTCGGTCTGAAGACGCTGGCCCTCACACTGGCCCTCAGCAGCGTCTCGGTGCTCATCGGCGTCACTCTGGCCAACATCATCCGCCCGGGCGCCGGTCTGTCGGAGACCTCGCGCGCCAAGCTGCTCGACGTGATGGGCCGGTACTCCGGCGCGGTGAAGGAGCCTCCTCCACCCAAGACCGGGCTCCAGATCCTGGTCGATCTCATTCCGGAGAATCCGGTGAAGGCGATGGCGGGCGCCATGGAGGGCGAGATGATCGCGGTGATGGTCTTCGCCCTGGTGATCGGCGTCGCCCTGACGCTGATCGACCGCCGGGCCGCCGAGCCGCTGATCCTCTGGCTGCAGTCGGTGTACGAAGTCGTCCTCAAGGTGATCGGCCTGGCGATGCGTCTGGCTCCCTACGGGGTCGCGGCCCTCCTGTTCTCGGTCACGGCGACCGCCGGTCTCGACGCTCTCAGGGCGCTGTTCCTGTACGTCGTCACGGTGCTGCTGGGACTGGCGTTGCAGCAGTACGTCACCTACTCCCTTCTCCTGAAGTACTACGTCCGCGTCTCACCGCGACTGTTCTTCTCGCGGCTGCGCGAGGTGATGCTCACCGCCTTCTCCACCTCGTCGGGCAACGCCACGCTGCCGGTCACGCTGCGGGTCGCCGAGAACGAGCTCGGCATCCCGCGGTCCATCGGCGGCTTCGTCCTGACTCTCGGATCGACGCTCAACCAGAACGGCACGGCGCTTTACGAGGGGATCACCGTGCTCTTCCTCGCGGAGTTCTTCGGCGTCCATCTCACGCTCGGCGGGCAGGTGACGGTCGTGCTGCTGTCGATCCTGTCGGGGATCGGGACGGCGGGCGTGCCGGGGGGCTCGCTGCCCCTGGTGACGGCGCTCCTGGTCACCATCGGCGTCCCCTATCGGGCGATCGGCATGATCGTGGGCATCGAGCGTCTCCTGGACATGTGCCGCACAGTCCTCAACGTCACCGGTGACGTCACGGCGGCCGCCTGTGTCGCCCGTTCCGAAGGCCATATTCTGAAACCGTGATTGACATTGCAAAACACATGGTATTCTCTCGGCTTCCCGATCAGGGCAACGGCCGGCCGGAAGACCTCGAGGGTGGAGCGGTTCGCGGCATGTCTCGCACGGCGGATGTGGTGATCATCGGCGGCGGCATCCAGGGGGCGTCGATCGCCTATCACCTGACCGGGCGCGGACACACCGACGTCGTGATCCTGGAGAAGGAGACCCTCGCCAGCGGCTGCAGCGGCCGCACCGGCGGCATGATCCGCCAGCACTACTCGACCGATCTGGTGACCGAGATCGCCCGCCAAGGGCGCGACTTCTTCGCGACCTTCGACCAGGTCGTCGGCGGGCACTCCGGCTGGGTGCAGTGCGGCCTCGTCTACATGGTGACCGCCAAGGACCAGGAGGCTCTGCGTCACAACGTCGCCCTGGGGCAGAGACACGGGGTGCCGACGCGTCTGGTCGACGAGACCGAGGCTCGCCGGCGCGTGCCGGGGCTGAACACCGAGGGGGCCGTCGCCTTCGCGTTCGAGGAGAACGCCGGGTACGGCGACGGCTACGGCTCGACCATCGCCTTCGCCACGCGCGCCCGGGAGCGGGGCGCCACGATCCTGCAGAACACTCCGGCCACCGGGATCGAGACAGAGCGCGGCCGCGTGACCGGCGTGCTGACGCCCGCGGGCCGGATCGCCACCCGCGTCGTCGTGAACGCCGCGGGCCCGTGGGCCGATCGGATCGGGCGCATGGTCGGACTGGCCCTGCCGCTCAAGCTCGAGCTGATCGAGGAGGCCGTGATCCGGGTCCAGGCGCCCGACACCTATCCGATCGACACCCCGAGCGTCTACGATTTCGTCAACGGCCTGTCGTTCCGGCCCGAGGGGACCGGCCACACCGTCGTGGCCGAGGGCAGCTCCTACTTCAAGGGCGATCTCGACGCCGACGGCTACCCGACCCGGCCCTCCGATCACTACATCGAGGACGTCTCCCTGCGTCTCGCGCGGGCGATGCCGCGTCTCGCCAGCGGCACGCCGCGCGGCGGCTGGGCCGGTCTCCTCGAGGGCACCCCCGATTTCCATCCCGTGCTGGGCGCGGCGCCCGGTCTCGAGGGGATGATCCTGTGCTACGGCTTCTCGGGACACGGATTCAAGGAGTCGCCGGTGACCGGGCGCCTGATCGCCGAGCTGATCCTCGACGGCCGGCCGAGCCTCGACATCGAGCCCCTGTCCTACGAGCGCTTCGCCGCGGGGCGGCTCCTCCGGTCGCTCTACAAAGACGATCCGATCATGGCATGACCGCCTGCGACGTCGTCGTCATCGGCGGCGGGCACAACGGTCTCGTGACCGCCGGCTTCCTGGCGCGGGCCGGGCTGAGCGTGTCGGTCCTGGAGCGGCGCGATCTCGTCGGCGGCGCCTGCGTCACCGAGACCATCGCTCCGGACTTCCGCGCGTCCACCGCCGCCTACATCGCCAGCATGATGCGGCCGGAGGTGATCCGCGATCTGGGACTCGGCCAGTTCGGTCTCCGGATGACGCCGTGCGACCCTCTCCTGTTCGTTCCCAGCCGCAACGGCCGGGCGCTGTTCATGTACCAGGACGCGCGCCGGACCGCCGCGGGAATCGAATCGTTCTCTCCGCGCGACGCCCGCGCCTACCTCGAGTTCGACGCCGAGATCAAGAGGCTGGCGGCGCACCTCGAGCCGTTCTTCATGGAGGCGCCGCCCGCCCTCGAGGGCGGTCTGGCCTCGCTCAAGGACCTGGCGCGGATCGGCCTGCGGATGCGCCGGCTCGACGACGAGGACGCGGGACGCCTGGTGCAGTTCCTGACGGCCAGCGTCATGGACCTGGTGGACGCGCGCTTCGAGTCGGCCGAGGTGAAGAACCTGATCGGCTGCTCGAACGTCCTGGGCGCGCACAACGGACCGATGACCCCCTGCTCGGCCTCGGGGCTGATGTTCCACAGCATGTCGGGCGGCGACGAGCTGTCGCAGGGGTACATGGGACACGTGCACGGTGGAATGGGAACGATCACCGAGGCGCTCGCGAAGGCGGCCCGGGCGCGCGGCGCGGTCATCAGGACGCGGGCGGAGGTCGCGCGCATCCTGGTCGAGAACGGCCGCGCCGTCGGCGTGATCCTCGGCTCCGGCGAGGAGATCCGGGCGCGCGCCGTCGCGAGCAACGCCGATCCCCGGCGCACGTTCCTGGGGCTGCTGGAGCCGCGCCACCTCGAAGGGCGCTTCATCGAGGACGTCCGGAGGATCAAGATGGCCGGCCCGTGCGCCAAGATCAACTATGCGCTGTCCGAGGCCCCGATCCTCGCCCAGTGGCCGGACGGGGGACGGTCCCTGTCGGCGGCCGAGAAGTCGGACTTCACGGTGTGCCACAGCGTCGAGTATCACGAGAGCGCCTGGGACGAGGCCAAGCACGGCCGGGCGTCCACCCATCCCTACGTCGACTGCGTCGTCCCGACGCACATCGACCCGACCCTCGCCCCACCCGGACGCGCCGTCCTGACGGCCTTCGTGCAATATGCTCCCTATCATCTCCGGGACGGCGCTTGGAGCGTCGAGCGTGAGAGGCTGGCCGACCGGGTCACGGAGGCGATCGACGAGGTGGCCCCCGGCTTCAAGGCTTCGGTCCTGGCGCGCGACATCCTGTCGCCGGTCGATCTCGAAGCCCGGTTCGGTCTCACCGAGGGGAACATCTTCCACGGTGATCTGAATCTGGGTCAGTTGTTCCTCGGCCGGCCGGTCCCCGGATGGGCGCGCTACCGCACACCGATCCGGGGTCTCTACCTGTGCGGCGCCGGAGCCCACCCCGGTGGCGGCGTCACCGGTGCGCCGGGCTACAACGCGGCGCAGCAGATTCTCAAGGACTGGAAGACGAAGCAGCTTCGCTGAGCCTCATCTGAGCAGCGGGCGTGTCAGGCAGGTCGGTCCGCCGGCCCCCTTGAGCGAAATCTCCCTTCCCTCGTAAATCCGGACATCGCACCCGGCACCCTGCAGAAGACGCGCCGTCCGCGGATTGCCGCCGAGCATCACGCAGCGACCCGGCGCCACGGCGAGCACGTTGCAGGCCATGGTCGCGAACTCCTCGTCGGGCACCTCCAGGAGCTCGAGACCGCGCGACAGGAGCCGCTCGCGGAACGACACCGGCAGGAGGCGGGAGTAGACCAGGGCCAGGTCGACGTCGATCGGACTCAGAAGCGACATCAGATGGAACACATCGTCCGGGCCCTGCCAGTGGGGCAGCGGCACGGTGATGACCTCGTCGACGCCATCCGACAGGATCTGCCGGAACTGACGGATCCCCTCGGCGTTCGTCCGGTAGCCCTCGCCCACCGCGACGGTCCGCTGGTCCAGGAAGACGACGTCCCCGCCCTCCAACCGGCCGGCGCCCTCGATCCGCCCGGCGACCGGGATGCCGGTCTTTTCGAAGAAGCGTGCCGCCGCCTGCGGCTCGGTGCGGCGCTGCGGCTTGCCCATGTTGCAGAGGATCACGCCGCGACTCGACACCACCACGGAGTCACGGACATAGATCGAGTCGAGACCGGTCTCGTCGTCGCGCGGCAGGTACAGGATTTCGATCCCCGGCCCCTTCAACAGCTCGGTGAAACGCTCGTGCTCCCGCACGGCGCGGCCGAAGTCCGGCCTGGCGGTGTAGCGCAGATCGCGCCACTGCGTCTCGATGCGCCGCTCGTCGACGAACGCGTCCGCCGGACGCTTCAGCAGGAGGCGTCGGAGCGGCGCGATCTCGGACCGGCACCCGATGTCGCTCACGGTCGGATACTCCCGGTCGTGGATGCGGATCGGGCGGGGGTCCCGACCCGGGACGTGGTCCCGCGGTGGGCCCACCTGGATTCGAACCAGGGACCAACTGATTATGAGTCAGCTGCTCTCACCAGGCTGAGCTATGGGCCCGCGTGCGGAACGCATCATTATATATACAGGCACGCACGGCCGGATGCACGACCGCCCCAGGGGAGCGGGGAGGCGCGGCGGGCGCGGCGCGGCCGGGGGCGCGGGGCACGCCTGCGCGCGCAACCGCTGCGCGGTGGATCGGCGCGCTCCGGCTCTGCGAGCCTGGCTCCTGCCCCACTGGAAAACGTGGGGCCCCGTCGCCGGCTCGAAGGCCCCGCGCCCCCGGCCGCGACGCGCCCGCCGCGCCTCCCCGCTCCCCCGCACCATCACGCCTCCACCCGGCCACCTCGATCTATCCATGATGCATCTGCCGCTCGCAATCAGCGTGGCGTGGCTTTTCGTGTGTCGCTCGATTGAGACGTTGGCCTCCCGGTGCACCGGCGATTGAGACACCTCGGAGCGAGCCGGGACGCGCTGCGCCCGCCGGGCCCTCTTCGACCTCGCGCCGCGGGCCCCACCGCGCGCTTCCCAGCGTGGTGGGTCGGCGCGAGGCGAAGCGGAGGGGAGGTGTCGCGCAGCGACACCGGACCCGGGCCCGGTGGGCGCAGCGCGTCCCGGCTCGCTCCGGCGTGCGGACGCTTGAGCGCGGCCCGCGCTTGTGGGAGGATACGCGCACGCGCGACACGCCGTGGAGGGGCTCGATGCAGAACCGCAGAACCGCTGGCGAGGATCTGAATCTCTGGAACATCGTCAGCCGCCAGTTCGACAAGGCGGCGGCGACGCTGGACGTTCCGAAGGGACTCCTGGATCAGATCAAGGCCTGCAACGCCGTCTACTACATGCAGTTCCCCGTGCGCATCGGGGATCGGTACGAAATCTTCCAGGCGTGGCGGGCCGAGCACTCGCAGCATCGCAAGCCGACCAAGGGGGGGATCCGCTACAGCGAGATGGTGACCCAGGAGGAGGTCATGGCGCTGGCCGCCCTGATGACCTACAAGTGCGCCATCGTCGACGTGCCGTTCGGCGGGTCCAAGGGCGGGATCTCCTTCAGCCCGAAGAAGTACACGCGCGAGCAGATCGAGCACATCACGCGACGCTACACGGCCGAGCTGGTGCGCAAGAACTTCATCGGACCCGGGATCAACGTGCCGGCGCCCGATCTCGGGACCGGCGAGCAGGAAATGGCCTGGATCGCCGACACCTACGAGGCCCTGACCCCGAACCAGGTCGATTCGCTGGCCTGCGTCACGGGGAAACCGGTCACGCAGGGAGGGATCCGCGGTCGCAAGGAGGCGACCGGACGCGGCGTGCAGTACGGCATCCGCGAGGCGTTCAAGAACAAGAGCGACATGAAGAAGTTCGGGCTGGCGGGGGGCCTGGAGGGGAAGCGCGTCGCCATCCAGGGATTCGGCAACGTCGGATACCACGTCGCCCGCTTCCTGTCCGAGGAGGACGGGTGCAGGGTGATCGCCATCGGCGACGTGAACGGCGGCGCCTACAACGCGGATGGTCTGAACGTCGCGCAGCTCTCCGAGCATCGCGACACAACCGGCGGCTTGAGGGGTTTTCCGGGCGCGAAGGAGTTGCCGGCGCCGCGCGATGTCCTGGAGATCGAGTGCGACATCCTGATCCCCGCGGCCCTGGAGAACCAGATCGCCCTCGACAACGTCGATCGGGTCAAGACGAAGATGATCGCCGAGGCGGCCAACGGTCCCACGACCCTGGGAGCCGACGAGAAGCTGAACGGCCGCGGCGTCATGGTGATCCCCGACATCTTCCTGAACGCCGGCGGCGTCACGGTCTCGTATTTCGAATGGACGAAGAATCTGTCCCACATCCGCTACGGCCGGATGGAGAAGCGGCTGGACGAGATCTATCGGGACAGATTGATCGCGACGTTCGAGCAGGTCACGGGGAAGACGGTCCCCGACCAGCGGCGCCGCGAGCTGCTGAGGGGCGCGGACGAGGTCGACCTGGTGAACTCGGGGCTGGAGGGCACGATGCAGAACGCCTACCGCGAGATTCGCGAGGCCCTCGATCGCGATCCGCGCCTGAAGGACTTGCGCACCGCCGCCTTCGCCGTGGCGATCCAGAAAGTGGCGCGCAGCTACATGGAGCTGGGGGTTTTCCCGTAGCGGAACGCGCGGGCGCCCGGCTTCAGTTCACGCCCCCGCCGCCAGTCTCCTCCTCGACCGCGCCGGACTGCTGCTCCAGCGTCTGCTGGATGAACAACGCCTGCTGCAGCTCCCGCTGCGCCTTGTCCATCTGTCCCATCTTGGCGTACGCCCGGTAGAGGTTGAGATACGGGAAGTGGCGCGGCTCGTAGCGGAGCGCCTTCTTCGCCTGCTCGAGCCAGGGGATCGCCTGGTCGATCCGGCCAAGATGAATCAGGTACGAGCCGATGTCGTTGTACGGGTTCCCGAAGTTCGGATCGACGGTGATGGCGATCTTGCACTCTTCGATCGCCTCCTCGTAGCGCCCCTGGAAGCTGTAGGTCCAGCCAAGAAACGTGTGGGCCTCGGCGGTCGCGTATTCGGCGATCGAGGCTTTGTAGAGGAGAATGGCATCCTCGAGCTCCCCGGTTCGCTGCCGCTCGTACGCCCGCTTCAGGAGCTCCACCGCGCGCTCGATCCGCTGCTCGTCGGTCATATCCGGCCTCCGTGAACCGTCCCGCTCCATCCTAATGGCGCCGGACGACCCCGTCAACGCCGTCTCGGATAAGATAGGCGCCCTCGAAGGAGGTCCCGATGAGCATCGTGTCGCGCCTGACGGGCCGGACCACGCGCCCGGCCTTCATCTGGAGCCTGTGCGCCGCCGCCGCGGCGGCGGCGGCCTGCGGTCGGAGCGCCGCGCCCCTCGAGACGGGGCCCGGTCCGGCGGCGCAGTCGGCGCCGGGCGGCCCGGCGGCCGCCGGGGTCGCCCTGTTCGCCGCGTTCGCCGGGCGCTTCACGCGGGACGCGCTGGCCCTGTCGCCGCCGGGGGCCACGCTCGCCGGGTTGCATCGGTATCGCGACCCCGCGACCGGCGCCGAAATCGATCTCGACAACGAGCTGGACGACTTCTCGCCCGGAGGAACGGAGCACAGGATCCGGTTCTTCCGCGGTACGCTCGAGGCCCTCGACCGGGACTTCCCCCCGGGATCCCTGGCGGCGCAGGAGCGGATCGACCGCGACATGATCGAGGCGCAATGCCGGCTGGCGCTTCTCGACCTGGAGCGGGTCCGATCGACCGAGACGAACCCGACGGTCGCGGTGGAGTCCATCGGCACCGCGCTGTTCTTCCCCGTGGTGTTCGAGTACGCGCCGCCCGCCGAGCGCGCCGTGGGCGTCCTCGCCCGCCTCGAGAAGACGGCGGCGTTCGTCGAGCAGGCGATCGCGACTCTCAAGAGCAGCGCTCCGATCTACACCGAGGTGGCGATCGAGGAGAACGACGGCAACCGGGACGTGATCGAACACGCCCTCCCGGCGCTGTTCCCGAAGGGCTCCGCGCTGGAGTCGCGCTACCTGGCGGCGCGCCTCCCGGCGCTCCGCGCGATCGATCGACTGTCGCGCTTCCTGAGCGACGACCTCAAGACCCGCTCGACGGGCGACTGGCGGCTCGGGAACGATTTGTACCGCGAGAAGTTCCGCGCCTATTTCCAGGACGACCTCGACCCGCTGGACGTCCTGAAGGACGCCGAGACGTCGGTCGGGAGCGTGCGGGCGGAGATGCTGTCCCTGGCGGAGCCCCTTCACGACCGGTTGTTTCCGACGCACGAAGGCCACCGCACCATGAAGGACGCGAAAGCGCGCACCAACACCATCGTCCGCGAGACGCTCGATTCGATCGGCCGCGAGCACCCGTCGCGCGACGGGCTGTTCCAGGCGATCCAGGGCGACGTCCGGGAGATCGCGGCGTTCCTGGAATCGGCGCGCATCGTCTCGGCCACACGCCACGACAACCTGGAGATCATCGAGACGCCGCCGTTCCTGCGCGGTATCTACAGCGTCGCCGGCCTGAACGCCGCGCCGGCCCTCGAGCCGTCCCTCAAGTCGCTCTATTACGTCACCTCGATCCCCGGTGACTGGTCCGACGAGAAGGCCGAATCGAAGCTGCGCGAGTACAACCGCTACAAGCTGCTCCTGCTGTCCATGCACGAGGCGCTGCCGGGCCACTACACGCAGCTCGAGTACGCCAACCGCGTGCAGCCCGAGTGGCGCCGCATCCTGCGAAGCGTCTACGGCAACAACGCCTACGTCGAAGGATGGGCGCAGTACGCCGAGGAGGTGATGCTCGAGCGCGGCTTCCACGACGGACGCGACCCGGAGATGGCGCTCACGTTCCGCAAGGAGGAACTGCGGGTGCTCGCCAACGCGATCCTCGATGTCCGCCTGCACGTCCTCGGGATGACCGACCAGCAGGCGCTCGATCTGATGATCCAGGACACCTTCCAGGAGCGACCCGAGGCCGAAGGAAAACTGCGACGCGCCAAGCTGTCCTCCACGCAGCTCCCGACCTACTTCGTCGGCTGGCAGGCCTGGCGCCGCCTGCGGAAGGACGCGGAGGCGCGACGCGGCGCCCGGTTCGATCTGCGCGCCTACCACGACGAGGTGCTCTCGTACGGCGCGATACCGATGAGCGCGCTGCGCCGGCTGGTGCTGCAGGAGTGATCCTGCTCCTGCTCCTCCTGCTGGCCCTGCCGGCGTGCGCCGGCGGGCCCGCGCCCCCCGACGGCCGTTCTCCGATCCTCGTGGTCTCGGACCGCGGCGGGGCCCTGCGCATCTACGAGGAGGCCGAGGGCGGCGGGGCGCGTCTCGTGGGAAGCCAGGAGGCCTCGGACGCGGGGTACAGCGACACGATGCCGGCGCGTCTGCCGGACCAGCGGGTCGTCTTCGTGTCCGATCGCGACGGAAACCCGGAGATCTATCTCGCCGCGGCCGGCGGCGGCGCGACGCGTCTCACCTCCGATCCGCCGGACCGTCCGGCCGTCGATTCGGCCCCCGCGCCTCTCGGTCGCGACCGGATCGTCTTCGCCCGCGGCGCACCGGGAGCGCCTCCCGGAGCCCCGCGCGATCTCTACACCATGAGGCTCGACGGCACCGCGGCGACGCGCCTCACCCGGGACCCGGCGGACGAGTCGGCGCCCTCGGCCTCGGCGGACGGCCGGTCGCTTGTCTTCGTCTCGAACCGTTCGGGCGCCGACCGCATCTATCTGATACCCGATGTCGACGCCCCCGATCCCGAGGCGACCGCCGTCTGCCTGTCGGATGCCGGGCCGGCACGCTCGTCGCTCTCCGGGCCGGGCGATGCGTCGTCCGACGGCGCGCCGGCGCTCCTTCCGGATGGATCGATCGTGTTCCACCGCGCACCGGCGGGCGGCGTTCCACACCTGTTCGTCATGGGACGCGAAGGGGCGCGTGCCGGACTGCGGCAGATCACCGACTCACGGATCCTGCCGTTCGGCGCGGCGGAGCCGGTGGCCCTCGAAGCGGGTCTGGTCCTCTTCGACACCGGTCCGGTGTACGACCGGGCGAGACCGGGCGGTCCGGTCCGTTTCGCCGTCTATCGGATCGCCCTGGGGGGGTTCAACCTGACGCGGATGTCGCGGGACCGCGCGGCGTACAGGGATTACACTCGCCACCTCGCGGACCGCTGAAGCGCGTCCTCTTGCACGAAACGCGGACGGCGACCCGAAGGCCCTAGCCGGTCGCGGTCGAGGCGCTCCCGGATGCGCTGCGCACGTTCGCGGCACGAAGGCCCTTGGGGCCCTTTTCGACTTCGAAGTCCACCATCGTGCCCTGCTCGAGATCGTCGAAGTTCATGCCGATGAGGCCCGAGCGATGGAAGAACACCTCTTTTCCGTCGTTGCCCCGGATGAACCCGAAGCCCCGATCACGAACCACTTTCGCGATTGTGCCGCGAGCCATACCATTCCCCTCACTGACTTGCTGCAAAGAGAACGGTCCGATTGCAAGCCTGACTTGCAAAGCAAGGCCCTGACCCTGCGGGCCAGCCCTTCCCGACCACGGACCGTTCAACGCCACTGGAAAGGGACGCCAGCAACTGATTGAAAGACTCTAGGTATCCACCGCCGCGCTGTCAAGGGTTATCAGGTCCATTAGGGTGAAGACCCCAACGGTTTTCGCGACCCGGGAGGATGCCCGAACCGGCCTAGACGCGCAGGTCCGCGGCGGAGAGCACCGGAGGGCGGCACGTCCCCTTTTCGCAGACGTAGACGGCGGGACGCCCGCCGACGGGCGACTTTCCGTCCAGGATGGGCAGGAGCCTGCCGGCCTCGGACGCACCCGGTTCGGCGAGAGCCAGCACGGCATTGGGCTCGTACGATTCCCGCAGGGTCCGCAGGAAAGGGCCCAAGGCCGGGTCGTCGCGGCGACCGGCGAGAACGACCTGCCGGACCCCGTCGAGATGCTGGTCGAGCGCGCCCAGCATCATCCCGAACGCCGAAGGGAAACGCTCGATCCGGTCGCGATACAACCGGAGGATCTCCTCGGCCGCCGCGCCGAGGCGGTCGTCGCCGGTCAGCGCCGCCAGGCGGGGCAGCGCCAGCGCGGCGACCGACGCGCCGGCGGGCAGCGCGCCGTCGTTCCCCTCGCGCGTCCTGACGATCAGCCGTTCGTGGTCCTGGGCGGTGAAGTAGAACCCGCCGTCGCGGTCCTCCCGGAACAGATCGACCATCCGCGTCGCCAGGACGCGCGCCTCGGCGATCCAGGCGCCATCGAACGTGGCTTCGTACAGATCGATCAGCGCCGCGACCAGAAAGGCGTAATCGGTCAGATAGGCCGGGTGACGCGCCTGGCCGTCCATGTACGAGTGCAGCAACCGGCCGTCGCGGCGCATCGTGTCGAGGATCAACCGCGCGGCGCGCTCCGCCGCCCGGAGGTAACGGCCTTCGTCCAGGACGCGACCGCCCGCGGCGAGCGCGCCGATCATCAGGCTGTTCCAGTCCGCGAGGATCTTGTCGTCGCGCCCGGGACGGACCCGGCGCTCGCGTGTCTTCAGCAGTCGCGTCCTGGCCGAGGCGATCCTGAGACGCAGGTCGCCTTCGTCCGTGCGCAGCTCGGAGGCGACGTGCGCCAGCGTCCTTTCGAGGTGCAGGACGCTCCGCCCGTTTTCGAAGTTCCCCCCGGTCGTGACGCCGTACACGTTGCAGAACAGCCCGGCCTCCTGGGGCCCGAGGACCTCGGTGACTTCGGCGGGCGTCCAGACGTAGTACTTTCCCTCATCGCCCTCGCTGTCGGCGTCGAGGGCCGAATAGAACCCGCCATCGGGGGAGGTCATCTCGCGCAGCACCCATTCGAACACCTCGCGCGCCACGTCCATGAAGAGCCGGGCGGCCGCCGCGCCGCCCGACGGCAGCGCGGGCGAGACCGGCAGCCGTCCGACCGCCTGCGCGGCCTCCAGGTAGGCCCGTGCCAGGAGGGCGTTGTCGTAGAGCATCTTCTCGAAATGCGGCACCCGCCACTTCGCGTCCACGGCGTACCGGTGGAACCCGCCCCCGAGTTGATCGTGGATGCCGCCGCGCGCCATCGCGTCCAGGCAGACGACGGCCATGCGCAGCGCCTCGGGGTTCCCCGTCCTCTTGTGGTAGCGCAGAAGGAACGAGACGTCCATGCTGTGCGGGAACTTGGGGGCGCCGCCGAAGCCCCCGTCCGCGTTGTCGAAGCGTCCGGCCAGCTCGCCGAACGCGCGGTTCAGGATCGACGCCGACAGGAGCTGCGTGGAAGGGCTCATCTCCGAGAGCCGGGCGATCTGCTCGGAGACCTCCCCGGCCATGCGCGTCACGTCGTCCTTCCGGGAGCGGTAGGCGTCCGACGCCGCGACCAGCACGTCGGCGAACCCGGGGCGCCCGTGTCGCGAGGCGGGCGGAAAATACGTGCCCGCGTAGTAGGGCTTACGGTCGGGGGTGAGGAAGAGCGAGTTCGGCCATCCGCCCTGGCCGGTCAGGAGCTGCGTCGCGGCCATGTAGATCTCGTCCAGATCCGGCCGCTCCTCGCGGTCGACCTTGATGTTGACGAAGCGCTCGTTCATCAACCCGGCGATACGCTCGTCCTCGAACGATTCGCGTTCCATGACGTGGCACCAGTGGCAGGAGGAATAGCCGATCGACAGGAAGATCGGCCGATCCTCGGCGCGGGCGCGCTCGAGCGCCTCTTCCGACCACGGATACCAGTCAACCGGATTGTGCGCGTGCTGCTTGAGGTACGGGCTGGTCTCCCGCGCCAGGCGGTTCTCTCGTTTCGCGGTGGACATGAGAGCGCAAGGTTACAGGACGGGCGGGGTCGGAGCAAGGCCCGTCGACGGCGCGGGAGCACCCCGCGGCGGCGCAGGGCGCGTGCCGGGCCCGGGCGCGTCTCAGGCTTCGACCGGGACCGGTCCGTCGAACACCGTGAAGCGGAGCGTGGTGTTGCCGACTCGGATCAAATCGTTGTGCTGCACATTCCGGCGCGTCAGGCGGATCCCGTTGACGAAGGTGCCGTTCCGGCTGGCGAGATCCTGCACGGCGTACTGCCCCTCGCGCACGATGATGATCGAGGCGTGCTTGCGCGACACCTTCTCGTCCTCCAGGACGATGTCGCACTCTTTCCGGCCGATCGTGTACGAGCCGATCCCGGTGACATCGAACGAGCGGCCCTTCAGGTCTCCTTCGATGACCGTCAGGAAGATCGATTTGCCGCCGAGGGCCGACGGCTTGCGCAGCGTCCGCTGAGCGGGACTCTCGAGCGCCGTCTCGTCGATCGCCCCTTCCCGCGCCGGGGACGCGACCGTCCGGCGCCGGTCGCCGGTCCCGGGACAGATCATCCCGCCGACCGTGGTGGAGCCGCCCGGGGCGTTGATCCCTCCGGGAGCGGGGGGACGCGCCGGGGGCTTCGAGGGCGGCAGGGGCTTTTCCTTGCGAATCAGCCACGCGCCGGTGCTGCGGAGAAGTCTCGGTGCCGCGTCGTCTCTTCGGTTCAGGGGTGTGCTCATGATGCCCTCCATCAGTGGGAGGCGTGCCAGTCGAGTTCGAGTTTCTTGCGTGACGCCGAGCGCTGCTCGCCCGTGAGCAGCGCGACCTGGTTCTTCCCGACGTTTCCGGTGACCTTCGATTTGGCGGCCATCTCGCCGTGGTCGCCCATGAGGCGGACCTCGACGCCGTGCTTGCCCGCGGGGACGGAGAGGACATGCGTCACCGTCCCCGACTTCCCTCGGGATGCGTCGAACGGCTTCGACAGGACGGTCTTCCCGTCCAGCAGCACGACGAGCCGTCCGCTGCGCATCTTGTGCTTCACCTCGAGCCTGATGCGACCGCTCGGGCGATCGGTGGCCAGCGAGACGGCTCCCGGCTTCTGGCGCCGGGATGCCTCGAGCACCTTGCGGATCTCCGCCGGGCTCGCGTAGGTCATCCCGCAGACCGCCTGTCCCCGGCCGTCGCCCTGCGGCCCGGCACCCGACGTCATCGCGCGGCCCGATGGGCCGAGGGAGCCGGCCGCCCGACCGGAGGGCGGCGGCAGCATGCCGCCGGCGATCGATACGTCCCCTGTCGTTGCCGGACGGCCCGTTCCCCGGGTCCCGTGCCGCCCGGAGCCGGGCGCCCCCGTTCCAGGCTGCCCGTCCTCGACCTGGAGCGATTTCCCCAGGGTGCCGTGGAACAGCGCGACGATCGCCCAGTTCACTCCGACGAGAGCCAGCAGCAGGAACGCCACGAGCGCGCCGAGACGCCACTGACTGTTGAGAGTGAACCACGGCGAGGGGATGAACGATGCGGCCCGGCCGTCCTCCCCGGTGGCGGGCTCTATCGGCGGCGCAGGCGCGTCCTCCGGCCCGGTCGCTCGCAGGAGGTCGTGCGCCGCCGTCTGCAGCGCCGCCGCCATCTCCTGTCCCGTCTGGTAGCGCTCGTCCGGATTCTTGGCGAGCGCCTTCTCGAGGATCGGGTCGAAATCGGGCGAGACGTCCGCGTGCGCCTCGCTCGGCGGCTCGGAGGGCTGCGACGTGATCCGGTACAGGACCTCCGAGACGCTCCCGCCCTCGAACGGCGCCTTGCCCGTGAGCAGCTGATAGAAGATCACGCCGAGCGAGAAGAGATCGGCCCGGCCGTCGACCGCCGCCCCCTTCAGCTGCTCGGGCGACATGAATCCGGGCGAGCCGACGAACTGGTCGGAGCGCGTCAGGTCGGAGCCCGGGAGACGGGCCACGCCGAAGTCGGTGATCTTGACGCGACCCTGCGCCGTGATCAGGACGTTGGCCGGCTTGATGTCCCGGTGCACGATGCCGCGCTTGTGCGCGTAATCGAGGGCGGCGGCGATCTGCAGGACGATCCCGACCGCCTCCCCGCCCGGCAGCGGCGCGCTGGACAGGATCACCTTCTTGAGATCCTGGCCCGGGACGTGCTCCATGACGATGTAAGGGCTGCCGGTCGCGGCGTCCTGACCGATGTCGTGCACCGCCACGATGTTCGGATGAATCAGCGCCCCGGCCGCCTGCGCCTCGCGCAGGAACCGTTCGCGATACTGCCCTGCCTCCTCGTCGGAGAGGTCGGGACGGATGGCGATGACCTTCACGGCGACGTTCCGGCCGATCACCGGATCGCGCGCCAGATACACTTTCCCCATCGCCCCCTGGCCGAGGGTCTCGACAATCGTGTAACGCCCGATCAGGGAGCCGGGCTCGCCCGACGGCGGGATCCCGGTGCCGCCGGTTCCGGCGCCGTCGTCCTGGTCCGGGACGGAGCCCGGGCCGGACGACCCCGAGGTCGTCGCGGGATCTCCGGCGTGCGTCTTCTTCGCCTTTTTTCCTTTTTTGCCGAACACGCGTCCCCCCGCAGCGGCGGTACTCCGCACGGTGCATCGGGCGGCGAACCGCTCGCAATATAAGGACCGGCTCCGCGAGCGGCAAGGCAAAGACCGCTACCAGTACGGCTTTTCACGAAACCGACATCGCGGCGCGCCGAACGCGTCAACCGTCTGGCGGATCGATGTCGGCGCCGGCTGGCGTTCCACAAGATGGAGGTGTAGGATCACCGCGATCCCGATCGGAGGGTGTGCATGGCGGTGAGAAAGCTGCCCGCGGAGCGGGCGAGACCGGGCGTAGAAGCCTCCGGCGTCAAACCCGACCTCTTCCTGAAGCTGTACGAGAAGATGCTGCGCGCCTACTTCGTCGAGGAGCAGTGTCGCGTCTTCGTGCGCGCCGGCAAATGCTCGTTCTACGCATCGGCGCGCGGCCATGAGAAGGTGCAAATCGCCATCTCGATGCTGCTGCAGCCGGGCAAGGACTGGTTCTTCCCGTATTACCGCGAGAAGGCGCTGATGGTCGGTCTCGGGATGCCGCTCGACGAGATCTTTCTCGGGATGCTGTCGCGCGAAGGCGACCCGAACTCCCTCGGTCGCAACATGTCGGAGCACTTCTCGTCGCGCGCGCTGCGGGTCGTGTCGCCGACCGCCTGCACCGGTACGGAGTTCCTGATCGCCGTCGGGATGGCCAAGGCGATCGTGGCCGACGGCCGCGACGAGATCGTCTACGTCTCGGGCGGCGAGGGCTCCACCTCGGAAGGGGAGTTCTTCGAGGCGCTGAACAAGGCCCAGCACGACCGCCTGCCGGTCCTGTTCCTGATCCAGAACAACGGCTACGCCATCAGCGTGCCGCAGGAGCAGCAGACACACTCCCGGCTTGACGAGGTGGCGCGCGGCTTCGGGATGCGGTCGGTGCGCGTGGACGGAACGCGCTTCACCGAGATGCATCAGACGCTGCGTCCGCTCATCGAGGACATGCGCCGGGGCAAGGGTCCGCTGTTCGTCGAGGCGATGGTGGTCCGGATCGATTCGCACTCGTCGTCCGACGATCAGACGAAGTACCGCGACGCGAAGGACATGGAAGAGGCGCGCCGCAAGGACCCCATGGCGCACACCGAGATGCGTATCCGGGAGATGCGCCTGCTCACCGATCGGCAGATCGAGGAGTGGCGCGAACGCGTCCGGGCCGAGGTCGAGGAGGCGGCCCGCAGGGTGGACGCGCTCCCCTACCCCGACCCCTCGACCGCCGCCGCCGACATCTTCAGCCCGGACCGCGTCGTCACGGAGGAGGGAGAGCCCGGCGCGCTGTCCGACAAGCCGATCACCATGGTGGAGGCGATCAACCACGGCCTGAGCGAGGAGATGGAGCGCAATCCGAAGATCATCATGTGGGGCGAGGACATCCAGGACCCGAAGGGAGGCGTGTTCGGCGTCACCCGGGGTCTCACCGACAAGTTTCCCGGGCGCGTCGTGAACTCGCCCCTGGCCGAGGCGACCATCGTCGGCGCGGCGCAGGGCATGGCAATCGGCGGGTACAAGCCGGTGGTCGAGATCCAGTTCGGCGATTACTCGTTCCCCGGATACATGCAGATGCGCAACGAGATCCCGACGCTCCGGTGGCGCTCGGCCTCGGCCTGGACCTGCCCGATGGTCGTGCGCGTGGCGGTCGGCGGCTACATCCGGGGCGGGCCGTTCCACTCGCAGACACCCGAGACCCTGTACGCTCACACGCCCGGCTGGTACCTCGCCTACCCGAGCAACGCGGCGGACGCCAAGGGTCTGATCAAGACCGCCTGCCGCATGGACGACCCGATCCTGTTCTTCGAGCACAAGGGTCTGTACCGGCAGGTGTACACGAAGACGCCCGAGCCGGGTCCCGACTACCTCGTTCCGTTCGGCAAGGCGCGCATCGTGCGGCAGGGGGACGATCTGACCGTGATCGCGTGGGGCCGGACCGTCCACATGGTCCAGCAGGCGCTGAGCCAGGTGGGGGGCGAGACGGGGCGGGAGCCGTCCGTCGAGGTCATCGACCTCAGGACGATCGTGCCGATGGACATCGAGGCGGTCCTGCGCTCGGTGACCCGCACCGGCAAGGCGATCGTGGCGCACGAGGCGCCGGTGTTCGCCGGCATGGGGGCCGAGGTGGCCGCCCGCATCGGCGACCTGGCGTTCGAGTCCCTCGATGCGCCGGTGCGCCGGGTCGGGGCGAAGGACAGCTTCGTCCCGTTCGCGCCCAATCTCGAAGCGGCCGTCCTGCCGGGCGTCGAGGAGATCGCCCGGGCGATCAGGGAGCTCCTGGAGTACTGACCCGGCACCTCGCTCAGGGAGGCGTCATGCCGCGGCGCACCGTCCAGACCGTTCCGCCACCCTCCACCTCTCACCGCGTCCGGGAGGACACCGGGCCGTTCGACATCATCGGCGACGTGCACGGCTGCGCCGACGAGCTGGTCCGCCTGCTCGGACGCCTCGGATACCGCAGGCGGTCGCCGCGACACGCCTTCCGCCACCCGGCCGGACGCCGGGCCGTCTTCGTGGGGGATCTGGTGGATCGCGGACCGCGCGTGGTGCAGACCGCGCGCATCGCCATGCGCATGGTCGCCGAGAAGAGCGCTCTCTGCGTCCCCGGTAACCACGAGCTCGAGTTCCTGAGCTTCCTGGAAGCGAGCGCCGGCGCTCCCGGGGCCGGCACGCTGCTGTCGATCCGGCAGGTCCGCCTGCTCCGCCCGGCGTCGCGGCGGAGGTTCATCGAGCAGTTCCGCACCTTCGTGAGCCGCCTGCCCGCGCACCTCGTCCTCGATCATGGCGGGCTCGCCGTCGCCCATGCGGGTCTCAAGGACCGGTACATCGGCCGCGACTCGCGCGCCGCCCGCCGTTTCGCCATCCACGGACAGACGACCGGCGCGCGCGATCGCTACGGGCTTCCCGTGCGGGTGAACTGGGCGACCGATTACGCGGGACGGGCGCTGGTGGTCTACGGTCACACGCCGGTGCCCGAGCCGGAGTGGATACGGAACACGGTGAACATCGACACCGGATGCGTCTACGGCGGAAAGCTCAGCGCCCTGCGCTATCCGGAGCTGGCGATCGTGAGCGTGAAGGCGCGCCGCACGTACTACCGCCCGAGGCGCTCCCTGCCGGCCGGTGTCGGTCTGCGGGCCGAGACACGCACGCCGCCGCCTGCCGCCCGTCCCCTCAGCGACCCCCGGACGCAGCCGGTGGCCGCACCGCGGCCCCCGCAATCGCCGCCCGGACTTCCTCGATCGGCGCCTTCCCCGCCCAGTTCTGCGCCGGTTGGCCCCGCGAGTCGTAGAGCACCGAGTAGGGGATCGATCCCGGGAGCCGAAATCCCTCTATGAGAGGGTCCTGGTCGCCCTCGTAGATCAGGTTCCGATACCCGACGCCGGCCGCCGAGAGGGCGTCCTTCACCTTGCCCTCGGTCTCCGCCCCGTTCCCCGTCACCCAGCCGTCGAGCGAGATGCCGAGAAAGACCGGCCCGCCGGCGCCGCTCTCGCGGGCCAGGGAGGCGAGATCCGGCAGCTCCTGGACGCACGGCACGCACCACGTGGCCCAGAAGTTCACGAACACCGGCCGGCCCCGGTAACGCGCCAGCTCCGAGTGGATGCGATCGAGGTCGGCGAAAGAAACTGCCGCCTCCGGACCCGACGCCATCGGAGCCGCGGCGCCGGCGGGGCTGGACGTTCCCCCGCATGTCAGGGACAGGCACGCGAGCGCCGCGACGAGGAGCGTGGACCAGATGCGATTCATCGTCCGCTCATCTTAGCCTGTTGCTACAATCCCGGCCATGATCTCACGACATCCCTGGGGCGGTCTCGCGCAGCCCGATCTCGCTCCGCCCCACGACGTCGTCGTGCTCGGAATTCCGTACGACGGCGGCTCCTGCTGGCGCGGCGGCGCGGCGGAGGCCCCCCGGCGTCTGCGCGAGATCTCGGCGACCTCTCCGGCCGTCTCCGAGATGGGTGACGTCGTCGAGCCGGCACACTTGCGGCTGCGCGACGCGGGCGATCTCGCGCCCGATGGTGCCGGGGATGCGGAGGCCTACTTCGCGCGCGTCGAGCAGGCGGTCGTGCAGATCTTCAAGATGGCCGCCCTGGCGGGACGCGACTCGTTCCTTCTGTCGCTCGGCGGCGATCACTCGGTCAGTATTCCGCTCGTGCGCGGCTTCGCGAACGGATTCCCCGAAGGGTTCGGCCTGATCTCCCTCGACGCTCATCCCGACCTGTTCGACCGCTACGACGGGTCGCCCCTGTCGAACGCCTGCCCGATGCGGCGGGCCCTCGACAGCAGCCGTCTGAAGCCGCAGCACGTGCTGATTCTGGGGACGCGGTCCTACAACGCCGTCGAGCTGGATTTCATGCGGGAGAAGGGCATCCGGTTCGTCCCGGCGCGCGAGATCGACAGGACCGGAGTGGACGGCATCGTGGCCCTGGCGCGCGAGCGCATGTCCGGCGTCGGCAGCATCTACCTGAGCATCGACATCGACGTCGCCGATCCGTCGTGCGCCCCCGGCACCGGCGCCCCGGTCGCGGGCGGTCTGTCGAGCCGCCAGCTCCTCGATCTGGCGCGCGGTCTGCTGCGGGCCCTGCCGGTGCGCGCCATGGACCTGGTGGAGATCGCCCCGCCCCTCGATCCGACCGACGCCACCCTGTTCCTGGCGCTGCAGATCGTCTTCGAGACGCTCGCCGTCCTGGCGGAGAAGCGCCGTCCTGGCGGTCAGGGAGCCTCGAGCTCGAGGATGTCTACTTCTTCTTGAACAGCGCCTCGAAGGCGGCGCGGCCGGGGCTCACCTTCTCGGCGGGGGCGCTCGGGGCGGGCGTGGCGATGCGGCGGCCGGTGGCGTCGAGCACCGATTCGGGTTTGAAGAACTCGCAAATGTTGGCGGCGGTCTTGGAGGTCACGGGCTTGGTGATCGGCTGGCGGCACTGGAACCGGGCGCCCGAGTCGAAATGCACGCAGTTGCGGCAACAATGCATGGCGGCGCGGCACTTCGGACAGAGGGCGTCGGTCGGAACGCTCTCGGGCGACGGCTCCTGGTGGCCGCACTGGTAGCAGCGCGTCACCAGGCGGGCCTCGCGCGCCATGCCACGGGGCTCGCGTGGACCGCGCGGGCCGCGGTCGTCCTCGCGCTTCTTCTCCCGCTCTTCCTTGTACTCGCTGTCCCGGTATCCGGGCTGACGATACTTCATCGAAACGCACTCCTTCACGGGGATTTGATCAGGATGACCCCATTCTACCCTGTTCCGGAGTTTTCGTATAGAATCCGGCGTCACCGGCTCAACCGGCTGCCTTCCGCCGCCTGCCGCGGCGGGACCTTCCCGGAAAGGTCGCCCCCCACGAGGTGAGAACGATGAACACTCCCCGTCACGCTCTCTTTCTGTCCCTGTCGCTCCTTCTGGCGCTCGGCTGCCTGGCCCTGCCGCTGACGGCCGCCGCCGAGAGCGTCTCGCCGGGCCCCGGTGCCGCCACCCTCGACGAGGGACGCGACCGCAAGACGAAGGGAGACGCCGACGCCGCCAAGGACGAATCGAAGAACAAGGACGCCGACAAGAAGGACGACAAGGAGCAGCCGAAGGAACCGGCCTTCGACAAGGTGGTGAAGGGGGCCAGAGAGGTCAAGGGCCTGTTCAACGTCTACGTCAAGGACGACGAGGCGAAGTTCTATCTGGAGATCGCCCCCGACCAGCTCGACGCGCCGTTCCTCCTGAACCCGACGCTGGTCTCCGGGCTCGGCCAGGGGTTCCTGTTCCCGAGCGACATGCTGCCGGAGTACGTCGTCGCCTTCCACAAGAACGGCAAGACGATGCAGCTCCTCCACAGGAACATCCTGTTCCGCGCCGACGAGTCGTCCAGCATGCGCCGCCCGGCGGCGATGGCCGCGCCCGACGCGATCGTCGCGCAGGCGAAGATCGAGAGCCAGCCGCATCCCGATCGCAAGAGCGTCCTCGTCGACATGGGGTCCCTCTTTCTCGGCGATCTGGAGGGCATGACGCTCGCGCTGCACGCGGTCCTGGATGCCCCCTATCAGATGGACAGGGAGGGCAGCGCGCTGGCGTTCGCCAAGGGCTTCCCCGACAACGTAGATTTCGAGACCGTCCTGCACTTCAAGACGTCCGACATCAAGAAGCCGGCGGTGTACGCCGCCGACCCGCGCAGCCTGCTGATCCGCTTCCATTACGCGATCTCGAGGCTGCCGCAGAACGGGTACCGGCCGCGTCTGGCGGACGATCGCGTCGGCCACTTCCTGACGATGATGGACGACTACTCGGACGACCGCCAGGACCAGCCGACCGTGCGCTACATCACCCGCTGGCAGCTCGAGAAGAAGGACCCGGGGGCGCCGCTCTCCGAGCCGAAGCAGCCTATCGTGTTCTACCTGGAGAACACCATCCCGAAGGAGTATCGCGACGCCGTCCGCCGCGGCGTCGAGAGATGGAACCCGGCCTTCGAGGCGATCGGATTCAAGAACGCCCTCGTCGTGAAGGACCAGCCCGACGATCCGGACTGGGACGCGGCCGACGTGCGCTACTCGACCCTGCGGTGGATCGTGGCCCCGAACGTCGGCTTCGCGCAGGGTCCCTCGCGGATTAATCCTTACACCGGCCAGATCTTCGACGCCGACATCCGCTTCAGCGCCGACATGCTGCGCGGCATCCGGCGTGAGTACGAAGAGCTGGTCTCACCGGTCACCGCCCTGTCCGGCGCCGGCGCGCACGCCTCCGCCGGGACGGCCGGTCTGTTGCGCACCCTGGCCGGCTGGGCCCCGTCGCTCGGTCCGTTCTCCATCGACACCCTCCTCGGAAGCCTGGATGGCGGCGCGGACACGCCGTCCACCCGGCCGGCGCTCGGCGCCGGCGCCCGACCCGGCGTTCCCCCGGCCGCGCTGGGGTACTGCGACTACGCCACCGGTCTCGCCCACGAGGCGGCCCTCGGCTGGAACGTCCTGCAGGCCCGCGGCCGTTTCGACGCCAAGACGCAGGACGACTACGTCAATAACTTCATCGTCGCGGTAACCCTGCACGAGGTCGGCCACACGCTCGGCCTGCGGCACAACTTCAAGTCGAGCAACGCCTTGCCGTTCGACAAGCTCCAGGACGCCTCCTTGACGTCGCGCGTCGGCCTGACCGGCTCGGTCATGGACTACGTCCCGGTGAACCTTGCCCCCCAGGGAAAGCCGCAGGGCGAGTACTGGCAGACCCACATCGGACCGTACGACGCCTGGGCGATCGAATACGCCTACAAGCCGATCGAGGCCGCCACGGTCGAGGCCGAGAAGCCGGCGCTCGATGCGATCGCCTCCCGCGTCGCCAGCCCGGGGCTGGCCTACGGCACCGACGAGGACACCTTCACCGGCTCCCCCAAGGGGATCGACCCGACGTCGAACATGTGGGATATCGGCTCCGACATCCTCACCTATTACCGCTCGCGGGCCGACATCGCCCACGAGCTGTTCGGCCGGATGGAGGACCGCTTCAACGACCCGGGGTTGCGCTACCAGAAGCTGCGTCTGGTGTTCACGCAGGCGGTCGGCGAGCTGGCGCCCGCAGCCCTCAACGTTCCGAAGTACATCGGCGGCATCCGCCACTATCGCGATCACATCGGCGACCCGGGCGGCCGGCTGCCGTACGATCCGGTGCCGGCGCAGGAGCAGCGCGACGCCCTCGCGTTCCTGAACAAGGAGCTGTTCGGCCCCGACGCCTTCCAGATCCCGCCGCGTCTTTTGAACAAGCTCGCGGTCGAGCGCTTCCCCGACATCGAGGGTCAGTTCTGGACCCTCGAGCGGATCGATCTCCCGATCCACACTCTGGTCCTGGCCCTGCAGTCGCTGCCGATGGACCGACTGTTCCATCCGATCGTGCTGTCCCGCCTCGTCGACAGCGAATCGCGCTTCGAGGGCAAGGACAAGTTCACGGCGGCCGAGATGTTCGGCTCGGTCCGCAAGGCGGTCTGGAGCGAGCTCGACGGCCGCACCAGCGTCAACTCATTCCGCCGCAACCTGCAGCGCAAGCACCTGACGACCCTGATCGGTCTGGCCGTCCAGTTCGACCCGGCCGTCCCGGAGGACGCGCGCACCCTGGCGCGGGCCGATCTGATCGCGATCCGGCGCGGCATCGACAGCGTTCTCGCGCGCACCGACCGCTCCGGGCCGGGTCTCGACGCGGTCACGCGCGCCCACCTGGACGAGTCGCGGGCGCGGATCACGGCGGCTCTCGAGGCCGGCATGCAGCGTCAGTTGCCGCCGCAGGCGCCGCCCCGCCAGGGCTGAAGTCTCGGCGGAGACCCGGGGGAGCGGGGAGGCCCGCGGCGGGGGCGCGGGGCACGCCTGCGCGCGCAACCAGAATTCGGTAAGTGCGGTGCGCCTCGCGGCCGGAATGGCTTGATCCCGCGGCCACTTTACGGGAGCCCGTTCCCGGAGTAGAATCGCCGCTCGACACCCGGTCCCTGATCACGACTGTTAAGGAGGAGGCATGCAACTCCGCATCAGACAATTCATTTCCCTCGCCGCAGTGGCGAGCGCCGCGGCCATCTTCGCGTGCTCGGCGGCCACGGGCGATTCCGACAAGAGCAGCGCCAAGGCCAAGTCGACCGCCGCGACGGGCACCGCAGCGCTGCCCCCGACGACCCCCGTCGCCGTCATCGGCGACAAGACGATCACGCTGGTCGATCTGGACACCCAGGCGGCCGGCGCCCTGGTCCGGGTCCGGCAGGAGGAGTACGACGCCCGCAAGCAGGCGCTCGACGGCATGATCAACGACGAGGTCCTGGCCAAGGAGACGGCGGCGAAGGGGAAGAGCAAGGACGAGCTGCTCAAGGCCGAAGTCACCGACAAGGTACCCGATGCGGCCCAGGCGGAGATCGACGCCTTCTACGAGCAGAACAAGGCCCGCATGGGAGCGCAGACCAAGGAGCAGCTGGCGCCGCAGATTGCCGCCATGCTCAAGAACCAGAAGATGATGGACGTCCAGCGGGCCTATTACAAGTCGCTGCGCGACAAGTACGCCGTGAAGACCCTGCTCGAGCCGCCCCGGCTCGATGTCGACGCCGACGACGACCCGGCGAAGGGACCCGCGAAGGCGCCGATCACCATCGTCGAGTTCTCCGACTACCAGTGCCCGTACTGCGGACGCGCCGAGGCGACGGTGTTGGAGGTCCTCAAGAAGTACCCCGACAAGATCCGTCTGGTCTATCGCGATTACCCGCTGTCGTTCCACCAGAACGCCAACGTCGCCGCGCAGGCCTCCGACTGCGCCAAGGAGCAGGGCAAGTTCTGGGAGATGCACGACGCGATGTTCGCCAACCAGTCGAAGCTGACGCAGCCCGAGCTGGTGGAGACGGCGGGCTCGCTCAAGATGGACAAGGACAAGTTCAAGGCCTGCCTCGACGCCGGGAAGTACAAGGACGAAGTCCAGAAGGACTTCGACGCCGGCATGAAGTACGGCGTGACCGGGACGCCCACCTTCTTCATCAACGGCATCCCGATCGTGGGCGCGCGCGACGTCAACTCGTTCGCGGACATCATCGACTCGGAGCTGGATCGGAAGAAGTAGAGCGTCTAGCTGGCTTCGATCCCCGGCAGGTCGATACCGAATCGCATCGCCAGACCGTCCACGTCCCACTGCAGCTCGTCGAAGGCCGCGATGAGCGCCTCGTCCTTCGCCTCGACGGCGTCGTCCCACGCGCGCGAGGCCTGTCCGTGCAGGGCGCCCAGCCGCTCGGAAGCCCTGGCGCGCGCGTCATCGGAGCGCGGCGGGCTGGCGGTGAGCCGGGCCTCCTCCTCGTCGAGGGCGGCCAGGATGGTCTCGCGGATCGAGGCGAGCCCCGCCTCCTCGCCGGCGCCCTCCGCCCGCGCCCGCCTGGCGGACCGGGCCTCGAACTCGGCGCGCAGCCGATCGATCTCGCCGGCAGCGGCGCGCGCTTCCGACTCGTCGGCGCACTCCTTCAGCATTGTCTCGGCTGTCTCGATCCACCGGGGAATCTCCTCGTAGCGACCCGAGGCCAGAAGCGCCCAGCCGGCGCGCAGCGGCACCCAGGGATCGTCCGGAAAGAAGCGCGCCGCCTCCTGGAACCGCTCCAGCCCCTCGCCGACGCGGCCGCTCAGGACCAGGATCTCGGCCCGGCGCTCGTCGCATCGATCGCGCAGATCGGGCTCGATCTCCGTCAACCGATCGAGCACGGCCGCCGCCTCGTCGTAGTCGCCGCGATCCTTCAGGTGCTCCTCCAGACGGAGCAGGATGTCGGGGTAGTACAGCGCCGGGTGGCGGGAGACCGATGCGGCGATCCGCCTGAGGAGGACGATGGCGTCTTCGTTTCGATCGAGCTCCTCGAACGCCTGCGCGGCGCCCCAGAGCATGTAGTCGTCGGCGCGCGACAGATCGAGACGCTCGAGATCCTCCTCGGCGGTCTCGTCGATGAGATGGATGTGCTCGCGGTACTCCTCGGTCGGGAGCTCACTCTCCTGCCGGGCGAACCCCCAGGCGTACCCCTCGGACGGGTCGTCCCCGGCGTCCGCCTCGTCGCCGCCACCCTCTTCGTCCGGGCCGCCGGGCGGGCGCTCCGGGTCGTTGTGCGGCGGATCGTCCGGGCGGTTCCGGCTCACAGGTTCTCCTCGTCGTCATGCCAGGCCTGCTCCAGGGGACGGAGATCCTGACCGAACAGACGGGTGAAGGCCTCGACGCCTCCCTGACCCTGGGCCTCCAGACGGGCGTACTCACCGAACGTCGCCCGGTAACGCCCCCGGCCGCCGTGCATCAGGAAGTGAACCAGCGTCCAGGAGGCGCTGTAGGCGAGCACCGCGCGGTCGCCGCTCCAGAGCGGGTCGCCGGCCCGCGCGGCGAGCAGGTCCCGCAGCGGGATCGCGCCCTCGTCCCGTATCCTCTTTATATACTCCAGCAGTGGAACGCGCGGATCGAACTGCAGCCGCACCTGTCCGGAGACCACCGTCCGGGATCGGCGAATCTCCCCCGGCTCGATGTTCATGCGGCCGCCCATCTGCGAGAAGCTGAAGTAGGTCGCGAGCCCCTCCTGGAACCACTGCGAAGCCTGTCCCCCGGGACGATAGGCCCTCTCGTAATCGAGCATGTGGATCGCCTCGTGAATGATCATCGGGATCGGAAGGTGTCCGCCCATCGGCTCGCACGGCACCGACAGGACACGCGACGCGGGGATGTACTCCCCCGCGTAGCTCCAGGGCTCCGCGGTGGGCCGGACCTCGCGTGGCGCTCCCGCCTGGCCGGCCGCCACCCGGGCTTTTCCCGTCTGCCACAGCCGGTGGAGGCGATCGTGATCGGCCTGGCGGGCCCAGGCGTACACCAGGACCTCCCGGTTGAACGGACGCAGCGGGACCAGCGGCGCCCAGAAGCGCTCGTGCGCCTGCACGGCCGCCTCGACCACCTGGCCGAGCACCTTCACCTCGCCCTCGTCCAGGACGTCGGTGTGGATCAGGAGCTGGCCGACCTGCACCTGCAGCTGATGGATGCCCATCAGCCGCGCCGCTTCGTTGACGTAGGCCTCCCGCCGGCGCTCCGCCAGGTAATCGGCGATGTCGCTCTCCAGCGCGTGCCGCAGCGCCTCCCCCTGGGGCGCGTTGCGCTGGTGCAGGACCTGATACGACAGGTCGCCGCCCGATGCGTCGTGCGGCCGCAGGGCGTAATAGATCTCGCCCTGCTTCTGCAGAAGATAGTGCAGCCCCTCGGCGGTGACCGGTCCGGCGCAGGCTCCGACACGCGCTTCGTGCAGGGCCTTGCGCACCGGCGCCGGCAGGGTCGCCGCCGAAACGAATCCCCAGTCGCCGCCGCGCATCGGCGAGGCCCCGGGCTCGCCCGCGGTCGCACCGGACGCGGGGGCGCGCAGAATGGCCTCGAACGACTCGCCCGCCTGCAGCCGGCGGAAGGCGTCGTCGACGATGTCCGCGTCGCTCGACACGATCGCCGCGACGTGGAACAGCGCGCGGTGCTCCCAGTTGCGCGACTCGGGCGGCAGACCGGCGAAGGTCAGCTCGATCGGCGCGAAATAGGTCAGCGGGCGACCCCCCAGGCGCGCCGGGCTGAAGCGCGATCGCATCACGGCGTCGGTCGCGGCGCCCCGCATGCCGAGGTCGGGGTCCGGTCCGCGCAAGGGTCGCGCCCGCAGCGGCGCGCCCTCGGGGGAGATCTCCGTCAGGAGCGTCACGTGGGCGTCGCCGATGAGACGCGCCCGCCCCGCCTCCTCCGGGTACTCGGGCACGATTTCGGCGGTCGGCTTCGGAGCCGGGACCAGATCGAGCGGGTTATCGGACGTCCTGGTCTCCGGATCGCCTGGCGGCGGCTCCAGGCCGCCGGTCGGCCCCCGACCGGCGTGGGACACGCCCTGCAGATTCGCGAGGGCGGCCGCGATCCGGTCGGCGTCGGCCTCGAAGCCGGAGGTGACCTGCCAGACCTTGTCGCTGGCGCGCGTTCCGAACACGCCCTGGAGCGCCCGCGTGGCGCCGTCGCACACAATCTCGTAACGCGCCGTCAACCCGCCCGGCCACCGTCCGGCGATCCGGACGCCGGTCGGCGGGCCGCAGCCGCCATGCGGATGCGCCCAATCGAGGAATTCCACGAGGCGCGGGAGATCCGAATCGCCCGGGGCGCCGGAACTCTGACGATCCGGCGGCGGCGCTGCGTCCGCCGGCGCGACGACGCGAGCCAGCACCAGGGCCGCGAGTAGAAACTTCCTCGGGACGCGCATCGGGTCACCGTGTCCACGGGCTTCGGGCTTGAACGGGAATTATATTCCGGCGCGGCATGCGCATCCTCGTCTCCGCTTCCGTGACCTTCGCCGTCGCCTCGATCCTGACCGTCGTCCCGCTCCAAGCCGCCGCCGAGCCGGTCCCGGATGGCGTCACGGCAGCGTTCGCCGGGATCGTCAGCGTCCGCGTCCACGAAGTCGTCAGGGCGCCCGTGTTCCGCAACGGGCGATTCCTGCGCGAGCCGGTGGAAGGGCTCGGCGCGGGGTCGGGCGTGGTCGTGTCGGCCGACGGTCTCGTCCTGACGAACGCGCACGTCGTCGCCGGCAGCACCGAGGTGACGATCGGAACCACGGACGGCCGCGAGGTCGCCGCGCAGGTCGTCTCCGTGGATGAGGCCTCCGACCTCGCCCTGCTGCGCGCCGCGACCGGAGGCTTTCATCCGATCGCCATCGACATCGATGCGCTTCCGGCGTCCGGAACGCCGCTGTTCGTGCTGGGAAATCGCGCCGACCGCGGTCCCCAGCTCGGGTGGGCGAAGATGGGAGCGCACGAACGCGTCCGCGTCGGCGCCCGACCGCTCGAGTTCTGGGCCGAGGTCCTCGCCCCGGTCGGCCCCGGCGACTCCGGAGGCGCGCTCGTCGACACCGCCGGACACCTGGTCGGCGTGCCGAGCCTGCTGATCACCTATTCGGGAGAGGCGGAGCGCTCCGATCCGCGCTCGTCGGGGCTGTTCATACCCGTCCGTCACGCGCGGCGCTCCATGAAACGAATGCTCCAGGGCACGCGCGCCGTCTGGCCGTGGATCGGACTCCTGCTCGAGGATCCGCTCATCGCCCAGACTCAGGGCGGCGTCTGGGATCCGGCGCGCGGCGCGGTGGTACGCCGCGTCTTTCCCGGCAGCCCGGCGGGCGAGGCGGGCGCGCAACCGGGCGACCGCATCGTCGCCATCGGCGCGCGTCCGACGCGCGACAATTTGGAGGCCCTGGACGCGGTGCTCGATCTCGAGGCGGGCCGGGAGACGATCCTCACCGTCGAGCGCGCTGGCCGTTCGCTCGAACTCGCGATCGTCCCGGCTCCGAGACCGGCCGACCCCCGTCCCGATCCGATCGACGATTTCGCCCTGCACACCGGGTTCCGGCTGAGACCGAAGGAGACCGGGCGGGAGGGGCGCGGCACGCTGGCGCTCGCCTCGATGTCGTCGCGCACGCGCCGCGATCTGCCCGAGTTCGAGGCGGTGCTGTTCGACGAGAGTCCGGCCCTCGTGTCGATCCTGCCGGGCCAGAACGCCCTGGCCGGACTGACGCGACGGCTGGCGATCCTCTCGGCGGGCGACCTCGACGCGGTGATCGGGCGCTGCTTCGTCGAGGAGCAGTTCGTCGCGCTGGCTCACTGGGAGTTCGATGGCCGCAAGACGCTCGACCGCGCCCACGTGCATCGCAAGGTCTACCCGGTCGTTCTCTAGGTTCTTCCCCGCGTCTCAAGCAGAGTCGTGAGACTCGCCGCCTGATACGACAACCTATCTGTTGCAAATCCTCGCGCTTCCCGATCGCATGGCGGTCCCGTACAGGTGCCGCACGAGTCTCACACCTGCCGCGATCTCCTGGACGGATCGGTCGAAAAATCCGCCCGGTCGAGAGCAAGTGATTGAGACACAACGACCTCCTCCGGGCGCACCGGCCCGGCGCGGATCCGAGGCATGCGCATTGCACTGTTCGCGCCGAGATGAGAAGTGGGGGCGGAGCCGCGCGCCGTCTCCAGCAAGCGGCGCGCCGCTCCTACGTCGGAGAGCCAGGCCATCCTTCTCCGCCGCGACCCCATCGCCCGCCGTCCATCTCACCCTCCCGGGCATCCGGGGATGGGCGGCGGGCGCCTTTCTTTCTGGAGGCAAGACCATCCTTCGCCCGTCCGTGGCCAAATTGACCCGGATGCATGGACGGCATAGAATCCGCCCCTGCCATGAGAGGAACCATCTTCTGGGACGTTGACACACAGCACGATTTCATCGTCCCGGACGGCAAGCTGTACATCCAGGGTGCGGAAGCGATCCTGCCGCAACTCGAGGCGCTCACCGGGTTCGCGCGTGAGAAGAAAGTCCCGCTCCTCGGCTCGGTCGATTATCACGCCCTCGAGGACCCGGAGATCTCGACCCGGCCCGATTTCCGCGAGACCTATCCTCCCCATTGCCTGGTCGACACGCCCGGACAGGCCAAGGTGGGCGCGACCAGCCCACGAGACGCCCTGTGGATCGACAGCCGGCCGGTGGAGAAGGAGGCGCTCAAGGAGCAGGTGCGGCGGCATCTGGGGAAGGGCGGCGAGGTGTTCTTCCGCAAGCAGCGCTTCGATGTGTTCAGCAACCCCAACGTGGACACCGTGCTGGAGGCGGTCCGGCCGGATCGGATCGTGGTCTACGGCGTGGCGCTCGACGTGTGCGACCGGTTCGCCGTCGAGGGGCTCCTGGAGCGGCGCCGCTACCGCGTCGCGCTGGTGCACGACGCGACGCGCGCCATCCGACCCGACGAGGGCGAGAGGCTCGTCCAGGACTGGGCCGTCCGGGGAGTCTCCGTGCTGACGACCGACCAGGTCATCGGAGGGGCGCTCGGCATCTAGGAGCGTACGGGAATGGACCAAACCTCGAAAAAGCCCGGCAAGCTGCGGCAGATGCGCGTGGTGGCGATCCGCCCGCGCGGCTCCCCCCGGCAGGAGCCGCCCCCGCCGCCCGAGCGCGTCGCCGGGACCGAGCCGTCCGCCTTCCCCGAGACCCCGGTGCCGTTCTCGACGCTCGGCCTGCCGCCCGCGATCCTGCGGTCGCTCGAGTCGATGGGATACCGCCAGGCGACCGAGGTGCAGGCGCGCGCCATCCCGCCGGCCCGTGACCGCAAAGATCTGATCGTCGAGTCGCGCACCGGCACCGGCAAGACGACGGCGTTCGGCGTGCCCCTGATCGAGAGGATCGACACCGGCCGGGCCGCTGTGCAGGCGCTCGTCCTCTGCCCGGCGCGCGAGCTGAGCATCCAGGTCAGCGAGGAGCTCGCCCGGCTGGGCCGCGACTCGGAGGTGCGCGTCCTGACCATCTACGGCGGCGACTCGATGACCCGGCAGATCGACGGGCTGCGCAAGGGGGCTCACGCGGTGGTCGGCACGCCGGGACGGATCCTCGATCACATGCGCCAGGGGACGCTGCGTCTCGACGCGGTGCGGTTTCTGGTCCTCGACGAGGCCGACCGGATGCTCGACATGGGGTTCGAGAAGGAGGTGCGGCAGATCCTCGAGCAGGTGCCGCGGGAGCGCCAGACCCTGATGTTCTCGGCCACCATCCCGTCGGCGATCGAGGCGATCGCCAGCCGCTACCAGCGCGAGCCGGAGAGGTTGATGCTGTCGCAGGACGCGCTGTACGTCACCGACGTGCAGCACCTGTTCTGCATCCTGTCGCGCATGGACAAGGCGGCCGCCCTGTACCGGCTGATCGAATTCGAGGCGCCCGCGTCGTCGATGATCTTCTGCAACACCCGCGCCGAGACGCGTCTGGTGCATTCGTACCTGGCGATGCGGGGGCTGCCCGTGGCGATGATCTCCTCCGACCTGCCGCAGCGCAAGCGCGAACAGGTCATGCGCCGGTTCCGCGGCAAGGCCCTGAAGCACCTGGTGGCCACCGACGTCGCGGCGCGCGGCATCGACATCGAGGATCTGTCGCACGTCTTCATCTACTCGACGCCCGACTCGTCCGATCAGTACATCCACCGGGCGGGCCGCACCGGCCGGATCGGCAAGACCGGCCGCGTGATCTCGCTCGTCTCGGCGTTCGATCTGATGAACTTCAACCGGCTGGTGCGGGCCAATCATCTGAAGGCCTACGAGATCGACGTCCCCTCCGACGACGAGGTGGCGCGCAGAAAGGTGAGGCGGATCGTGGAGACGCTCAAGGAGCTGGCGGCGCGGCTGACGCCCGACGAGCGCGCCGAGTACGAGGCGATGGCGCAGGGGATCCTGGACGACGCGGAGCGGCTGGCGATCGTCGGCTATCTCCTGAAGACCCATTTCCAGGAGGAGGCGGCGCGCGGCGTGCTCGACGACGTGGCGCCCGTCGAGGGCGAGCCGGCGATCGGCGCGCCCACGGCCGCTCCGGCGCATCCCGGCCCGGCGGGCGGCAGCCCGGGCGGCGGCGCACCGGACGGCGGTGGCAGGCGCCGGCGACGCCGGCGACGCGGAGGCCGCGGCGGAGGAGGCGCGGGTGGTCACGGCTCGTCCGGCGGCCACGGCTCGGGCTCCGCCGCATGAGTCAGCGCTCGCTATGACGCGGCGCGCCGCCGTCATCCTGTTCGGCGTCTTCCTGTCGGCCGCGCTCCTGCCTGCCGTCCTCCCGCCCGCCGACCTGGTCGATCTCGCGGCCGCCGCCACTCCCGCGGCCGCACCGCCCGCCGCCGATCTCATCGTCACCAACGCCCGGGTCTTCACCGGCGAGCGCTCCCGTCCCGAGTGCGCGGCGGTCGCCATCATCGGCGACCGGATCGTCGCCACCGGCACGAAGGCGGAGGTGGACGTGTGGCGCGGGCCCGCCACCCGGATCATCGACGCGGGCGGCCGCCGCGTCGTGCCGGGGTTCAACGACGCCCACGTCCACTTCGTCGCTGGCGGCATGGATCTCGACAACATCGATCTGAAGGACGCCGCGAGCCCCGAGGAGATGGTGCGGCGCATCGCCTCTCGCGTGCGGACGCTCCCCAGGGGTGAGTGGCTGCTCGGCGGCAACTGGGACGACCAGCAGTGGAACCCGGTGAGGATGCCCGACCGGACGCTGATCGATCCGGTCACCGGGGACGTTCCGGTCTTCCTCAGCCGCTACGACGGACACATGGCTCTCGCCAACTCGGTGGCGATCCGGCTGGCAGGCGTCACGGCGAAGACCCCCGACCCTCCCGGGGGCGTGATCGTCCACGACGCCGCGGGCGAGCCGAACGGTCTGTTCAAGGACGCCGCGCTGTCGCTCGTCGCAAAGGTCATCCCGCCGTTCAGCCACGAGCAGCGCCTGCGCGCCGCGCGCCGCGCCCTGGGGCACGCCGCCTCGCTCGGCGTCACATCGGTGCAGGACATGAACCCCGAGTACGGCGACATCGCGGCGTACACGGAGCTCTTCGAGCGGGGCGAGCTGACGACGCGCATCTACGCCGCGCCGGCGCAGGCCGACTGGCAGGACCAGGCGAAGATCGGTCTCCGGCACGCCTTCGGGTCGCCGTGGCTGCGGCTCGGGGCGATCAAGGGGTACGCCGACGGCTCGCTCGGCTCGACCACCGCCTACTTCTTCGAGCCGTACACCGACACGCCCGGGACGCGCGGCCTGCTCTCCGACGAGATGCAGCCGCTCGAGGCGGAGCGCGAGCGGATGATCAAGGCCGACGCCGCCGGGCTGCAGCTCTGCGTGCACGCCATCGGGGACCGGGGGATCTCCATGATCCTCGACCTCTTCGCCGACGTCGTGAAGGCGAACGGCGAGCGCGACCGCCGCTTCCGTATCGAGCACGCCCAGCACATGGCCGCCAAGGATTTCAACCGCTTCGCGTCGCTGCACGTCATCGCCTCGATGCAGCCGTACCACGCCATCGACGACGGCCGCTGGGCGGCGAAGCGGATCGGCCCGGATCGGATCAAGAGGACCTACGCCTTCAGGACGTTCCTCGACCATGGCGTCCGTCTGGCGTTCGGCACCGACTGGAGCGTGGCGCCGCTCGACCCGATGCAGTCGATCTACGCCGCCGCCACGCGCGCCACCCTCGACGGCAAGAATCCCGGCGGCTGGGTGCCGGAGCAGAAGATCACCGTCAAGGAAGCGGTCGAGGCGTACACGCTCGGCTCGGCCTACGCCGAGTTCCAGGAGAAGGACAAGGGCTCGATCGCGCCCGGCAAACTGGCCGACATGGTGATCCTGAGCGACGACATCTTCTCCATCGACCCGCGCGCCATCCGGGACGTCAAGGTGGTGACCACCCTCGTCGGCGGCCGCGTGGTTTACGAGAGCGGCGCGCCCGCCGCGCGCTGATCGCCCCGCGTGCTCCGACCGCTTTTCCACGCCGCCCCCCCGGGGCCCGATCATTCGATCGGCCCGCGGTGACAGGGCTGCTATAATGCCGGTTTCCCATGGGACCCGACGTGCTCACACCGCGGAACATCCAGATCCGTGACAACTTCGACGCGATCGCGCCGAGGTACGACCTCACCAACCGAGTTATCTCGCTCGGCATCGACCTGCACTGGCGCCGCGTGGCGATCCGTCAGCTGCGCGACGTCCGGGCGGACGGCGTCGTCCTCGACCTGGCGTGCGGCACCTGCGACATGGCGCTCGAAACGCTGCGCCAGCGCCCGGCCGCGCGGGTGGTCGGGGCCGACCTGAGCCGCGCCATGCTCGGCCTGGCGCGCAGGAAGCTGGCGGCCGGCGCGGCGCCGGTCGCTCTCGTCAACGCCCCCGCCGAGGCGCTGCCGTTCAAGGACGCCTCGTTCGACGCCGTCACGATCGCCTTCGGCATCCGCAACGTCCCCGACTTTCCCGCCGGGCTTAAAGAGATGCTGCGCGTCCTGCGCCGGGGCGGCCGCGCCTGCATCCTGGAGTTCTCGACCCCCCCGTCGAAGCTGTGGTGGAGGATGTACAACTTCTATTTCTTCAACATCCTGCCGCGCATCGGCGGGCTCATCACGGGGCGCGAGGCGGCGTATCGTTACCTGACCGACTCGGTCGCCCGGTTTCCGGACGCCGGCAGGTTCACGACCGCGATGGAGGAGGCGGGATTCGCGGGCGTCTCCTACCTCTCCATGAACGGCGGCATCGTCTGCGTCCACACGGGGGTCAGGCCTTGAAAAAACTGTTCGCGGATCGGATCGAGGGGCTGGCGCAGTCCGACATCCGCCGGATGTCGCTCGAGTGCGCCAAGGTGAACGGCATCAACCTGGGCCAGGGGATCTGCGACCAGCCGATCGAGCCGATCATCAAGCAGGCGGCGATCCGGGCGATCCAGGAGGACCATTCGATCTACACGCGGCTGGACGGCATCGACGAGTTGCGCGCGCGTATCGCGAAGAAGGTGCGCGACTACAACCGCATCCCGTGCGACCCGAACGGCGAGGTGATCGTCAACGTCGGCTCGACCGGCTCGTTCGTCACCGCCTGCATGGCGCTGGTGGACCCCGGCGACGAGGTGATCCTGTTCTCGCCGTTCTACGGCTACCACCTGAACATCCTGAAGGCCTGCCAGGCGACCCTCAAGTACGTGACGCTCCGCCCGCCCGACTGGTCGTACGACCCGAAGGCGCTCGAGGCGGCTTTCGGCGCGAAGACCAAGTTCATCCTGGTGAACACGCCGTCGAACCCGTGCGGCAAGGTGTTCACGCGCGACGAGCTGACCCATATCGCCGATCTCTGCCGCAAGCACGACGCCCTGTGCGTCACCGACGAGATCTACGAGTACATCCTGTACGACGGGCGGCAGCACGTCAGCCCCGGGTCGCTGCCCGGCATGCGCGACCGCACCATCACCATCAGCGGCTTCTCGAAGACGTACGCCATGACCGGCTGGCGGATCGGCTACACGGTCGCGCCGAGACCGATCGCCGACAAGCTGGCGATCCTGAACGATCTGATCAACGTCTGCGCCCCGTCGCCGCTGCAGCACGGCGTCGTCGCCGCGTTCGACCTGCCGGAGTCGTACTACACCAACATGCGCCGCGACTACCAGGTGAAGCGCGACATGACCGTCGACGCCTGCCGCGAGGCCGGCATGAAGCCGTTCCCGCCGCAGGGCGCCTACTACATGCTCGCCGAGTTCAACGACCTGGGCTTCAAGGACGACCAGGAGGCGGCGCGCGTCATCCTCGAGCGCTGCGGCGTCGCGGTCATCCCCGGCTCGTCGTTCTACGCCGACCCGCGCGACGGCCGCGGCCAGATCCGCCTGTGCTACGCGAAGAAGATGCCTGATCTCGAGGAGGCCTGCCGCCGCATCCGCGCCCTCAAGACCGTCCCGGCCTGAAGGAGGAGCCCGATGAAAGAATCCACCCCCGATCCCACCACGCTGGAGCGGTACACCCTGGGCTCCCGCGGCCGCTTCGAGGACAGCCTCGGCCACATGGTCGAGATCCCGACCGTCAGCATGGACCCCGCGCACAAGAGCGACATCGAGCGCGGCGCGCAGGCCGCCGCCGAGATGCTGCGCGCCTGCGGCGCCCAGGCCGAGGTCGTGCCGACCTCCGGCAACCCGGTCGTCGTCGGCGAGTTCAAGGCCGGCGATTCGTACCCGACGATCACCATCTACAACCACATGGACGTGCAGCCGGCGCAGGAGCCCGAGTGGAAGCAGGAGCCGTTCAAGTTCCGCAAGGAGAACGGCCGCTACTACGGCCGCGGCTCGACCGACGACAAGGGCCCCGGCATCACCGCCCTGTTCGCCGCCAAGTACGCCGCCGACAACGGCGTCCGCCTGAACATCCGGTTCATCTGGGAGCTCGAGGAGGAGATCGGCAGCCCGCACTTCGAGGAGTTCATCAGGAAACGCCTGCCGTCGCTCTCGACCGATTCCGTCCTCGTGTCCGACACCATCTGGCTGTCGGGCGACCGCCCGGCGATCCCGTACGGCCTGCGCGGCCTCAAACCGGCCCGCCTCCTCCTGCGCACCGGCGGCAAGGACGCCCACTCCGGTCTCACCGGCGGCGCCGCCCGCAACCCCGTCGGCGAGCTGGCCCAGGTGATCTCGAAGCTGTACGACGCCCGC